>Ga0065711_1004959_pt1 | contig 42592 bp, 23 predicted proteins | sample Hoacrofraction12_FD_59098 | JGI IMG/M metagenome (GOLD analysis project Ga0065711, IMG submission 59098) | Hoatzin crop microbial communities from Cojedes, Venezuela - Epithelial fraction 12 v2 (version 2) | ecosystem: Host-associated > Birds > Digestive system > Esophagus > Crop | place...
TCCTTTTCCTTTTCCTTTTCCTTTTCCTTTTCCTTTTCCTTTTCCTTTTCCTTTTCCTTTTCCTTTTCCTTTTCCTTTTCCTTTTCCTTTTCCTTTTCCTTTTCCTTTTCCTTTTCCTTTTCCTTTTTTTCCTTTCCCTTTCCCTTTCCCTTTGCATTTCCCTTTGCCTTTTCCTTTGCCTTTTCCACTTTTTTCCTTTTCCTGCAGAGCTCTAAGTGTGCAGTTCTTCCCGGGGAAAGATTTTAATCTGAAGACTCAGCCCCCCCATCACTACAGGCTTCCTGGAAGTGCATTCTGCGTTTGGAGGATTGAGCCCTGAAGTAAGCACAATACTGCAGTGGATGATAGCAACAGAAGTATGGGAAGAATTCGAGGGGGAAGAACCTTATGTATTCAGATCCCTTAAGTTGTTTTGAAAATCATATCCATGATTATTAGTGAATGTCAGTGACTGAATTTCTTACTTAGTAGGACATAAATAAAATAAATACTATATTATGCATAGCAAGAAGTCACAGGCATTTCCCAGGTAAAATAAGGAAGACTGTCGACCCAGAGGAAAAATTTGCTAATTAAAGTTTCACATCTCATTTGAAAAGAAATGCAGGCTTTTGTGAATCTCTTCACTGTCCAAGTCAGAGAACAGATTGTATGGATGAAATGTGGTAAATTTAGAAAGGCAAATTTTTCATTGGGATGCTAATCAGGAATTCTGATTTTCTGCAAGAGGACCTGACTAATAAAGTCATTATTTTCCTTCCCTTTGGATATAGATTAGATGACTAGATACAGTATTTCTGACGGACATATATATTCGTATTTAGATGAGTTTAGATTTAGATTTTGATTATTCTGCCATAAAGGGTTCTCTCCAAACCCCTGGCATTTGTGAGAACTGTTGACCAATATGGCAGTACATAAACGGAAAGAAAGCTAGTATTTTTATTGCAGACACTCCTAGAAATCTTAATCATGGATTATCACCCTGTTAAGCTAGATGCTGAACAACTGCAAGACAAATAGCAATATTCCCTGGTGAATGACACAAATCCCATCATTTCTGTTAAAAAAATCCCACAACATAAAGATAATGAAATTTCACCTCCCTTCATAGTCCTTAATATATGTTTGTTTGTCTTTACCTCAAATCATCTCCTCAGTAATTAGGGGATAATAAAAGCAAACAACCTGGAGACAATAAACCTATACTCTCCAGTTCCTTGTGAAACGCTGTCGGAGTAATGATTGGGTTAAATTTCCATAATATTTTCTGGGTCATTTGGAGCCGTGAATCTGAATCCCTTAAATCCGTATTCCTAACATTATTGTCTCACAGAGTGCGTTTATTGCCTTGTCGATTGTATTATAAAAAGACCCTTTTCAAAAGGTCATTTGTATCTAACATCTAATTAGGGATTGTTCTCAAACTCTTTTGCTATTCAAAAATTGAAAGTGGTTGCAAATGGAATTGCCTGTGGGATAGAGAGAGTTTGCTGGTATTAAATAATTTTCCAGCTTAAAAAAATAGATCACTAAAAAGCTCTTCCATAATCATTGTAACATCTGACCAAAAATAATCTAAAGTCACAGGATTCTATTACATCACGGACAAAACTGGTTTCCTTGTTCAAAAGTCCTTTCTGCTTTGAAATGTTATTTTTTGTAAATATATAAACAGTTGATTATTGAAAACAAAAGATTTCAGCATTGTCTGTGTTTATAGGCTCAGAGAACACTGTCCTTCAGTTAGAAATAAGAGTTGCTTCACTAGAATAAGAGATTTTTTCTCATCCCTTGATCTCTAATTGATATTAAATACTACATTAATTTTTATTTTTAATGTATTGATGTCGGGCTGCCTTATCCAGTCCTATATAGGTACTACAGCTGTGCCATCTTGTGGTCTGCACAAAGTTTGTTATGTCTTGTAGCTTGGAAATTAATCAGAAGTGCAACAACTTGTCATCAGGCACAGCCAAGGTGGCACGAACGAAATGGCACCCCCGGAGCAGTGGTCCAGCCGCTCTGTGAAGCAGAGGATGCTGCACAGACAGATACAGGCCCAGACCAAAGTTTCAGGTCTGCAGGCTCCTGGCTTGGCGGGCAGGGAGAGCAGGGGCTCATTATCATTGTGATAATGTCCAGAGGTCTTTTCACCTGGAGTCTACCTGGACTCTCAGTAATTCGTGGCAAAAGTGTATGGAAGCTTTCCTACAAGGTCCCGCGTTTTTTCCAAAGAGGAGGATTCATTACCAATCCTCTGCTGTCGCAGTCCAGCTTAGGCTGTGGATCTGAATGTTATTGTGGGCTTGTTGTTCTTCTCGTTGCCATTCTTCTTGCTCCTTGTTTTTAGGAGCAGCAGCAGGTGTGCCTACAAGCCCCAGACAGTTTTGATTCCAGGTTTCACTTATAACTCCAGAGCAAAGAAATTGCTTGTTCTGCTGTAGGACTGGCATTTTAATCCCAGTGTTAATAACCTGTGCTTAGAGAGCGGTTTCTCCCACTGAGAGGAGAAGAGGTGGTTTTATTTACTGCCATGCAGTTGGGTATCCTGTGGGCTTCTGTACACCCAGCTGCACATTAGAAATGCCTCACAGACTCTTATGGTTTCTTTTCCCTGATGCAGGATGGCAGAGTTCAAGGTGGCCCTTCCACATGCTGATTAGCTGCTGTCCTAAAACTGCATATGCTTTTATTTGTCTCTACAGGGAGACAACCCTTCTTCCTGATAGCTCATGTTTTTTTCCTATTTTTCAGCCTAAATGTATTCATGGCCAATTTATTCCCATGTCTTGATTGTGTCAGCTAAGAAGTCCTTTTCCTTCCCTGAGATTTGGTCTTGATAGCTTTACAGAGGGTAATTGCTTCTTCTTTCAGCCTTGATTTTGCTAGACTAAGTAAGTTAAACTCTTTAGTGTTTCTCTCATTAAGAGAAGCTGTCTGTTTCCTTGTCGTGTCTGCCTTTTCTGCACTGGTTCACATTGGCTTCCCTCTTTCACAGCTAAGGACAACAGGTTTATGCCATCTTTCAGAAAGAGCTCACAAGGAAAATGTCATTATATGTTTCCTCCTCTTTGCTGGAAGTAGCTCAGACAATACTTTCCAGGGACCTCTGTTTCTTTGAAAATAAATCCCTGGTCCATCACCTCCCCAAATGTCGAACTCCCAATCTGTAATACAAATCTCACTGTAGGTCCGAAGGGCATGGTCTTACAACATATTTGATGGAAGCTCATCACACTGCTATGACTCCGCACTCTAAGGTCCTCTAGTTCTTCCTGAATGATATTGCAATCTTCTGCTTTGTCATATCTGCAATTTCAATTAAAAGTATTGTTTTAAGATTAAGAACAAAAGCTACCTTTCTGTGTTCATTCTTTCGTCCCACCCAACACAGAAACCTATTTTCTTTACCAGCTGAAAGATGACTTGGCAGTGCTATCAATTGGGCTTGAGCCCAGAAGGTTTTGTGGTGTTTATGTGGGCCTGTGGAGCTCATCTGAAAGTGTCCATGCTTGAGGAAAGTGGGAGGCATCACCATCCCTCCATTTGCTGGGTACTGATGTCCTCCCTGGAGCAAACATTTTCAGCCCCGGTGAGGATTTCCCCAGGAGGAAGGGAAGGGGCTTGCAACATGGGCTCCCACCAGCTGGGTGATGCAGCTCAGTGTCCAGGGCAGCATTGGATTTGTTTGCTGAGCAGCCCTGGAACACCTGACATAAAAACCTTGGGAACATATGGTGCTGGGGAAGGAGGAACAGTAGAAGTACTATTACAGAAGATGACGGAACCCACCACAAATCCTCGAGGTGCTCTACTACTAACCTCCTTCCAGCACAGTCATCTTCCTTTCAGCAGAATCAAATTGTTATCTGCAGTGTTCCAAACCTCATGCATTTTTATAGTTCTTTTACAAGCTCCTTTCTCATTCGTCTCATTGGTCCCAAGTGGCAGCACATTAAATGTTTTCCTGAAGTTCAGATAGAGGAGATCTGCATTTCCTATTCAGATCTGTTAGCACATCAAAGAAGCTTAGTCTGGCATGATCTACCATTGGTAAACACATGCTGCCTTTGATCTCATCTTCTATTAACCTCTGTGAGCTAGAATTATAATAGATGTGCAGTGTTTCTAATTAGCAATCAGAGTTCCCATGAGTCTCATTTTTATTTCTACTTTAATGATTTCCTTTTTTTCCTTCACATATACTTCTACATTCACGACTATCAATGTGAGTGTAAATAAATGTACATGTCATGTTCCTGAAAAGCGGGAGATTAACAGCTGGGCTTGCTGAACTCCAGTAACCTACAGATCAGGTACAGGACAGGCTACGGCCTTAGGAAACGCTGCGCTCACATCTGCCACAGGCTGCACTAGGCAAGTCAGGACAGAAGTATCACAAGCTGGGATGCTTGGGCACCGCCACGAGCTGTCCTCAGGCCACTGAAGCAAACGCTCTGCCTCCAGTGGACCCTGCTATGGAGTCTCTGAATAGCATGTGGCTCTCAGATTTTTATTTTAAATAGTCTACTCTTATCTTTAATCTCAGAGATCTGTTATTTTTCTCTTCTCTTCTGTTGCAATTTTGCTGTAAAAGCACGCAAAACCCAAACTGTTTTCAGCTTCAGAGCAAAGTGACCCAGGCTGCAGGCATGCTCTGGCTCCTGTCTGAACTCTGTTCTGCCATGGAAGGAGTGCTCCTCCTTTAATTTAGATTTCATTTTTCACACTGCAGCCTAATACTGTCTAATCAAAGGCTTACAGGAATTTTCTCCAGTCTCTCCTAATTAAAGTGCTAGAACAGCTATTTCAGCAAACATGCCTTCTTCTGGCTCTCAACAAGGGTTGGCTCCATAAAATAATATTTGAATAATCTTTCCAGCTCTCCACATTGAAGTGTTTTCTCAGAACTAAACGAGTAAATCATCAAACATGCTTGTTAATAATGCATTTGACAAAAATGGTAATGTATTAAAATGACATTAACAAATATTCAGATCACTCTCCCTTAAAATGCAAGAGGAACAAGAAATTTATGTTACCTTTCTATAAAACAGTTTCTAAATATCTAATTTATATTTTGAAGTAGAAACATGGTGCCTTATATTCATCAATGCATTTTGATCTTATTACGTTTAAATAAAAATCAGAATTGTAATCCGATTAAACAACCTGAAAGTGGTTTGAACAATGTAATTTGTTTTATTCTCTTTACCATTACCAGTGAGTTTCTGAAACTGAACGCTTGAGAAATTCTGAATCTTACCTACCAAGTCAATAAAACAAGAGATTTAAAGCTGTGCAAATCTAGTCTCCTATTCCCATCTCCATGACATTCATTAATTTTGTTTAGGCTTTAGAAAGGTGTGGTGCATGGAAAGAGGTTTGCCAGTCATGTCTGGTTTCTATCTTAGATTCTTTTCTTTCCCTCCATTTTGCATTTAAATCTCTACAACTGAAAGGATATAAACAGGTTAGATCAGAGCAGCAGAAATAAAATGCATACATGAACAAACTCCATCTGCACAGAGCATGGCCCACACTAAGCCTTTCTCACAGACAAGAATTTGCGGGTTAACAAGGGTCAGTAGTATTTGTGGTGTATTTGATTAAGCCGTGAAAGCAGTTAACAGGATGATATGATAACCTAAGATACCCACTAACTGACTATCAAGCAATTTCTACAAACCACAAATTAAAGCAGGGAAAGTGGTTGCACTGAGAGCAGTCCCCCCATTGGCCATATGAAGACAAGCATGGGCGCTGTTTGCCAAAGCTGGCACGGGCTGTTGGATGCTCCTCTCTCCTTAGTAGCACTGTGTGTTTAACTGGATCATCCTTGATAACTCAGAGCTGTTGGCTTCTGACTCTGTTTCTCAAGGTAGAAGGTGACTGAATGATCAGAAAAGATTACGATGAGGAAGCTTTAATTCTGGTGAATATAAGGAGAAAGCCTGTGATGGATACAATGCACAAAAATTACAGAAGTGTCAGATTTAATACTTCCTCCATCTGTCTTTAGTCAACACTTAATCTGTCAATGTGAATATTCTTAGGCATTTCCAGTTTCTTGGCTGAGAGGGGATTTAATGTCTGAAACCCTTGTATGGATGAGAAAGTTTATGGAAATGTATGACAGATGTATTTTTGCCCTTTTTTAAAAAAAAAACACCCACATTTACAGGATCCCAGCTGATGTCTCTTGTTTATAACAGCCAAGATCCTCATAGCCCCAGGGCCTTGGTCCAGAGGAGTCTCTTCCTTCAGTTGCCTCTGCAGTCATGTTATCCCCATGCCAGCTTCCTTCCCACAAATCTTGCTTCATACTATGCAAAGCATTGTATGGACCATCCCGGTACTCACCATCCTGCCTGCCAGCTCAGCAGGCGGGTGTGGAAAACAGGAGTCTGCCTGGGAGGTGGCACACACCAGAGGAACATCTATACTGAATTTAAGGATAGTTGGAGGATGAGTTATATAAACTATCTTTTCACATTTTGTAGCTCACACTAAAGCTGTCTGCGCTGTGCTCCTTGGTTCTTGTGTGTGGCAATGAAATGGCCATTTATGTCAGAGACCTTAACTCTCAGCATAGCCTTAATTAACAGCTAAGATTTATTATCCCTTCTTGCTTTATGTTGCCAACAATGAGGAGTGTATGGGCAGTTGAACGGTAAACACAAGTACTCATCAGGTGGATCTCACTTGAAAAGGAAGCAAATTGTATCTAAGACATTTTTAAGCCACTAAAGCAGCCCTTAGTAAAAGAACACCACCACTGTCCGTGGGAGCCTGGGAATAACTCCTCTGCTAACTCTGCACTATCTAAAGGGCAAAGATGCCTCGGCAGAAGATTAAAATCCTGGGCTTGCTGGAGAGACTGTGTCTGGGTCTTACGCATCTCATCAACTTGGTGAGGTGCCAGTGCTGCACAGAGGGTCTGCACCCTCTCCTCCTCCTGAGGACAAGGGGCATGGCTTGCTACGCAGGTGACACGTGTGCAGAATGTGTCAGTCACCACATTGTAATGCCCATGTATTTCAGCCACTGCTTCTTCTGGCGTCCTCCTTTGGTGGGAAAGCCGCGCTGTCTGCAGTGTGCGTGCTCTGTCTAATCATATCTTCTTCCCAAAGGTCAGATTTCCATTTGTGTGCTCGGTAACAAATGTCCGTAATCTCTGGCAAATAAGCCTTGATTCTTGTGCTGGTGTATATTTGTTTCCTTTCTGTCCTTCAGAACAGATGTTGGGTCTGAATGTACCAAAACCAGCCTGGCAAATATTCCCCAATGCTTACCCCTGACAGTTTCCCACCCACAAATCTGCTGCTTTGACCCCCTTGGGCTCCACTGCGTCCTGCCTGCACCTACAGCCAAGCATTATTTCTTAGTTCTTTTCCCTGCCTTTGGGAAAATGGACGTCCAGCTAAAGAAAATCTTCATCCACTTCATTTGTAAGAGCAGACAGGGAAATTACACAACAGGTCTGCAATGCGACTCCATTCTCTCTCTAATTCCCTATTACCCTAAAGAGAATCAAGTAATTTTTTCACCATGCTCCAAGTACATCTGTTCTTTGGAAAGCTTTTTCCTGTTAATTGAGATACTGTCTGTGTATTTTGCAACTTCAAGTCTTATTCCTCCCTCCTAATTTGTTTAGTTAAGCTTCTTTTCCTAATCTACCCATTTCTTTCTGATCACCTCTTGGAAAGCAGAAGGGCCTCATTTAGCTAGCACTCACTTCAAACATACAAAACTAGATTTAAAGCTGGGGTATACTGTAGATTTTCAGCATTTACTGATATAGTTTGCTATCAATATTTAACCCTTACACAATCTCCAAACACATGCTATATACATGGAGCTGTAATGTCTGTGCTGTAATACACTTTTGAACTGGCAGATGGAGTAAGAGACTCATACCTTGAAAAAGTGGTAGTGGTGGTGATACAAGTGTCTGTCTGCAGCATTTGTGTAATTGATTTTCAGATGATCAGAGTATAAAAAAAAAAGGATAAAATTAAAAAACTAAGAAATTTACTGTAGGAAAATTTCTCTCATGGGAAATGAAGCTTCATTAAAAACTGAACCATCTGAAAAATCCATTGCTTTTCATGAAATTCCATGATGAAAGAATTGAAAAGCATTTTAACAATGTCAGTGTGGTTAATTTTGATCCTTTCCAGAATAAATTGTCATATTTGAAACTCAAAGCTCTTTACTAGTTAATTATCTTAGGGTAATGCATTTCAAATCTCCTGAAACAGCATCTCCTCCAGAAAACTATGTTTTAAGAAACTGTAAAAAGTTTATTTTGTTCCCATTCAGAATGAGGACAGTTTTTAATGAATCAGAATTTTCCTACAAATTCTGATTTCTGGGCAGCTGAAAATAATTGGAATGATGCTATAGCAAAAACAATTTGTGACACTCATAATAAAGTTCAGAAATTAATTCTAAAGCTGGTGAATTAGTAGCCACATTCTTCCATCACTTCTGCCAATGTAAAATCTTGTGGGAAAAGTAATATTAATGTTTTTTGTTCTAGGCCTTTCCAGAAAAGACCAAGTGCTCTTGGTCTCTCATTCTCTCGCTGAGGTGAATTTAATACTGATGTTGATCTAGATGTTTACTGTTGTAATTGATAACTGAACTTGACTATGCTGTCTTAATTTGAGTGCTGGCGACCTTCAGGGCATCCCACAGAAATGTGCTGGTTTCAAATGATAAATCTCCACCCGTGGAATACATCATTGGGACATACATCAGAGCTGGTTATTTCATTGTTAATCTTGCAATCCACAAGTCACTTCTGTCCCTTGCATTTGCACCAGTTAAAACTTCTGCACCTGGAAATCTGCTGACTCTGGGAACTTTACTACCAGGTCATGAGGCAGTGTAAAACAGTGGCCAGTTCTGCTGCCTATACAGTTTTAACACATGAAGTTAAAGCTTTGCTTTGTTTCCAGAGTAAGCAAACCTATAGAGAAGAAGGGTGTGATTAGTCTCTGATGATACTTGCACAAATTTCAGTCAGGTTAGCAGATCTCCATTTACGTTACAGCCATAGGGTTAGACAATGAAGTTTTAATTATCAAGATGGTAACCGATTATTCGTTATCACATTTTATATGGCATTTACTAGCATGAGTGGTAACTGCGTTCTCCCTGTTGTTGGAGACTTTCTCCTTCACTCAGTGACCCTTTCCTTCTGCCCATTTTGTCGAATAACTCACTGTCCTGTCCCACTCGGTGGGTAAGGGGAGGTGATCTATTTCAAGTACACTCACGTGAGAAAACATCAGTATAATGGAGAGTACTGCTTAGTGAAAGAGTTTCCCAAGATGGCCTAATTATTTGGCAGCTGTACTGGTTTCAGCCAGTCTTATGGGTCTAAATGCAAGTCTTCGCTTTGGTTTTGTACTTCAGAAATAGCAACCAGAGGTGTCCTTGGTGCTTATGAAGTGGTTTCCACAAATAAACTCTCTCTTCTCTTACCTCCTCTTCCTTCTCCAGGTTCGACCGCTAAGTCTTTTGTGTAACTATAACATCTGTATTAATCTAACTAGTACTAATTAACATCTCCATCTTTAGTTTGAAGGATAGAAGTGGTTCTTTATCAGATAAGGAAGAGAATATGAGGAAGGATCACTACATGCAGAAGATGGGGTCTGAGGTTGGGGCTGGGAGAATTTCTACACCCACACACAAAATGGGCTGCATATACTACTTTGGAAAAGCCAGCTTCAGAACTAGAGGGATGGGACTCCAATTCATCGGCAAAATCCCCTTCAGTTAAGTTGTCGTATTTTTGAAATACCGCAGTTTAGCAGAGTGTGAGTTTGGCAGCTATTGAAACTTAAAAGGCTAGAATAAAAAAAATTATACTTCCTTGTCGTACAGACAATTTTGCCATCAAAGCATGCAAGAGATTTTTATTCCTCTCTTTCCTTTGCTTTTGTGTGTATAATGCAGGAACTACAGATTATAGACTCTCAAACTGTCTGTAAACACTGAAAAAAACATCAGTTGTGTGGTTTGGCAGAGGTTCTGAGAAAAAAGCAGCAGTGGAAAGGCATTTGATGCACATTTGTTGGCACGGCAGTAAATATGAACAGGGCTATGCATGGAAACATCTTCTGTGAGCAGGGAAAGAGCATCAAGACTTTCTATTTCACTTAGAATTTCATGCTTTATGAGTGGCAAAATTACAGCTATATTCATTTTCTCCCTTGCTAAGGATATGACAAGGGGTCAGGCGTCCCCGCCATTTGGCACTCCTGTGAGAGACCTGGTCTGCCCGTCACTTCCAGCTGAGCAGCTCCTGAAGTCTCTCGTGTTGGTCGGTCAGAAATCCTGGTCTCTCGTAGGCTTCAGGTGGATTTAGAAATGCTTACAAATCCATTGCTGAATATTCTGAGTATTTCTCAAAGCCTACTCTCCTGACTTTTTATCCATGGCTTTCCTTTCCAGTGTCCTTTATCACAAAGAATAATGCTTAATTTATTTCTGGCAAGCTGTAAGGAGAACATTCCAGGTGCTGCATGACCTGAACTAATCAGATTTCAAACATAAATGGCAACAGAATCTAAATAAAACACAAGCACGTCTTTTATTGGATGGGCTGTATTTGCACTTCTCTTTCGCTCAGGCTCTCCAGCTCTGAGTATTCTTATTTTCTTTTTCATCAGTCCCCAGAACTAAAGCTGGCTGTATAAAGCTATATAGCCTATACAAAGCTATAATTCTGCTAAATTATGGCTACTTAGAATGGGTAAGCTTTCTAAAAAGTGTCTAGAGATGGGGAAGAGACTAGGGATTTGTATCAAAGTCCCATTCATGATTGTTTTTGCTCACCATGGCCAAAATCTCTCTGGATAATGCAATTAGAGCTGCTAATTCCTGGGGACTTTTCCCAAGAGGGAACGTGGTCTAATTCAGGGAGTGACTGAGCTCCAGAGAGAGAAGTGTGAGCGTGCAGTGTATGCATCCGATTGCATGGCTGAAACTGGCTCAGAGGTGGTCATACAAAAGCCACTGTAATTGGTGTAATTTACTCTTCTTTCTGTACAGTTAATAGCATTTTCTCTCTCCTCCCTCACATATGATAAAGGAAATCACAAAGGACATTTTTTTCAGTCTCAGAAGACCCCACGTTGCTGGGCTGTGGGAGATCCATAGAAGATGAGTCCTTGACAGGATCCTGGGTTCATACTGTACACAATACAGCTAAAAACAACACTTTACAAAGTGAAAAGATTAATAATATGCTGTCTGGGAAAATCTGATTGGCATGCTGATATTCTGAGCATTAGATGATAATTTATTTTTATTGTTAGGCTCTTCTGTTTTAAAATCAGGTTTGTTATTTTACTTTTTAATCACCCTGTTGTAGAAGTATAGGAATAAAAGCAGAACTGCTGCAGTAGTACCACTAATTGTGCTAGCACAGTGTATGTTTACATTTAATTCCAAAAAAACTGAAAATGGAGAATCCTGTTTGTGTGGAAATCTATACCTTAAAGGGTAGGACTTAGTGTGGTACCACCTGTATATGTCAGCAGTGAGAAAGAACCAGAAAGTTTACCCATTTCCCGAGTTTCCCCAAAAGCAAAGGTCTACTAGAGACAGGTTGGTTGGCTTCCCTCCAGCGTGGCTTTCTTCTAACGCTCATGCGTTCTTGTCCTCTTCTCTCTGAGATCTTGATGTGGAGTGTCTTCAACATCCCTTGAGCTCTGAGAAAGAAGAAATCCATTGGCTCTGTAGTGTGTCCCCTCGGTTGACCAGATTTTCCTTCTTTTCCCCTCATGGTAAAGCAGAGATGCTGTTCCAGACCACACAGTGGAGATCTTTGCCACAGAGGCACTGAATCTGCAAGCGTCTCATAACGGCAGGGCAACCTTCTTGCTCTTCTGCAGGGCAGCCGGCACAGCAGACCCTCTTGACACACTGAACACTTCCCTCTTGTTGCGCTGCTTGGAAATCACAGCTTCCCTCTTTGGTTCTGCTTCCGAACCGCAGAGGCTGCTACAGTCTGCGCAAGGGCAGCAAACAGCTGGGGAAATATTTGGGGGCTTTTTACACGCGCTTTGCTCTGAACTAAATGCTGCCATGTAGAGGAGGAGTTTATGGTCCAGTCATTCATAGTACACATCCACCTTCTCCTACTGTGGGCGGCTTGCTCCAGACTTTTCTTAACAGCTTAAAACCAGCTGGTTTTACCTCGTCAGAAGGAAATACAGGCAGAAAATACACACAATACATATGTGATTCTACTTTCTTAGGGTGAACTGTGAAGCCCACAGCTGTTTCCAGGGGTGGCAAGCACAGCCTTTTCACATTCACACAGAATGAAGGGCCTTCTGCTCTCTGAAAATGACCTAGTCAAAGTTGTGCAGATTGAAGTGTATCATGAAGATGTTTGGTGCTTTTGGAAAAAAAAAAAAAAAAGGAAAAATAGAATGGTTCTTTTTAAAACTCTCCTTTTTCTGGAGTTTTTCTCTGCTATGTGCTTCCCTGGACTTATTATTATTTTCCCACCATCAATCAATCACACTCCCCAGTGAAGCAGCTCATCCACTCTTCTTCAGCTCCCTGCAAATTTCCAACAAGGTTAGCAACAGCAAATTGCTGTAATGTTAAGTAATAAAACCCAACCTTTTTATGACTTGGATGTTATTTATTTTTCTCTAGTGGATACCAATAAAATAGCAAGAGCTCCCTTGAGCAGCACATCTGAGAAGCTGGAATGCTTTTAAGTGTGACAGGTTGGAAGAGGTTTTCAGAGACAATATCCACTACTTTTAAAAAAAACTCCTTGGGGGAAATCCTAAATTATTCTTCATAATTAGCAACTTCATAATTGGTTGCAGCAGAGTTACAAGTACTTTATTGCCTCTGTTGTTGAAGCAGCCCTCTGTTACACTGAAGATTAGGTAAGCCTGACTGCTTGTGTGTTTTCCTGCTTTTCTGCTCATGCAGAACCACTGACGTCAAGGAGGATAACTTGTCCTAGAGCTATTGCAATGCTCTGTTGAATCAGATCAAGTTTTCAGCTGTGTAACTACTCCTTGTGTAGAGCTTTTATTGATCTCCCTCCTCCAGTTTGTTATCTGTTTAGAGAAATAGTTCCTAATGAGAGGACAATACTCTGCAGGTAGGGTTTACTGGAACAGGCAGGGTGGCAGGGAGCGAGGGAAAACCAGTGACAAGGTTCTTAACCTTCTCCTTCTCCCTGTCCATCCTTTAGCCCCTTTCTCTGTGGCAAAGGGACTCAGACACGCGGTGCACAGGCTCACACCCAGCTCAGTCCCCAGATCTGGATCAGGGTTGGATCCAGTCCTGCTTGTGTTTGCTATGCATTGATGTCATTCAGTGCTCATAGTATACATACCGTACCATAAAATAAGTGGTGAGAAATGTGTATCAGCAATAAAAATATATTCTGATTAAATATTTTCTGCATGTGATCTAAAAGATACACAGTGCAAATAAAGTCTTCTGAGAACTTGAAAGAGAAGGTGGTGATTGGGAGCCGTCAGTGTGTGTTGACCAAGGGAAAATCATGCCTGAGTAGCTTGATTACCTTTGATGGACTCCATTTGTGGTTTCTGATATAAAGGAGTAACAACAAAGCTGGGAAAGGGCTACTCAAACTTAGCTAAGCAAAATGCTAATTAAAAATCAGGACAATAAAAAGTAAATAAATGCTTCATGGATTCCAAATGCCAGTGCAATGAGCTGTTCCTGTGTTTGGTATGTCTGTAAAGGATAACTTTGCAAAAAGCTTACTGTATCTCTTGGGAAGCTACTGGGATTGACCTTATCACTACACACCAAGTTTATGATCAGTTGTCTTCATTCTGAAGCCATCTCCAAAGGTATTTCCTAAGAAAAGTAGTCTGATTTCTGCCCAGCAACTTTTGGCCAAACGGGCAAGCAGAGGAGACGTGGATATTGAAGTAACATGAAGCATCTGAAGGGTTGAAAGTTTAAAGTGCTTGACAAATTTTAAAGAAAAGGGCAACGAGGTAAGCAAGAGGGAGAAACCATAAAGATTGAAGATCTCACACAGACCGAAAATACTTGATTTCTACTCTCAGCAGAGGCTCAATACCTCACAAGAAGTTTGCTCGACATTTTTCTGATTTCTTCAAGGATCTGCTTCATGTTACTTCATTTCTACCTCCATGCAAGAAAGAAAAAAAATCCAGGAAAAATAATAAGAGCTACCACACAACAAAGCAAACAAAGAGATAAGCAAACAAAAACTCAAAACTTTTTTAATGCCATGTGTGCAAATAAGACATGATCCTCCTCTGTACTTGTCAACCTCTATCAGCACATTAACCATGCATAAACCAGACAAGTAGTTTGCATTCATAACACAAATTTCCTTGGAATTAAGGAAAATTAAGTGCAAAATAAACAATATTACCCGTATTGAACTTCATAGTTTGGGATACCTGCACATTTGATGTCAGTGCTCCTAAGGATACTACAGTTTCTGAGGGATAGCAAGTACAGTTTGTCCAGGAATTCAGACTAGAGGTAATTTATGTCTTTGTCGTTCCTGGAGTGCTTGTCTATGATGCAATCGATGAAGGCGATCTAGAAGGAAGCAGCTTACAACATCTGATTTGTGAGGAAGTAAAGGCTTTTGCAGGAATCCAGCAGTTCTCTTTTGGCACCTTGGATCAAGGTATGTTGTTATATGTCTGTGTACATACATATATACACACTATATATTTTTTATATATATCTATATATCTGTGTTACAGAAAAAGTCATAGGCCAAGAAAAAAGGCAACACAGCCTCTCTCTTATGATTGCAACAAGCTGTTGTGGAATGGAGAGGCCCATAATAGAATGGAGAGGCCCATAATGGTCTTATTCCAGCCGTAAGTAGCAACCAGCACATTACTTCCTCTAAACCCTGTAGCGTGTTTGAGAGTATCATGAAAGTACATAAACTGGGTTTAGCAGTGTAACTTGGTCTGCTTTTTATACTGAAGGGTAATGTTGCTACCTCACACTGTAACTATTTGCTCAACTTATTAGATATCAAAGTCAACTCCAGAAATATTTTAATGATTTTTGTCTTTTATTCCTTGTCAAATAATTATTTTATAGAAATTTTTGTGCACTTCAGAGAACGTGAGGTAGCCTTAAAATGTAACTATTCCATAGCAAAACATTTTTAATATTCTTGTATATCTTGCTAGATGTCAGACTAATCTGGAAGACCTTGATGCATGAAGAAGAAAATTAGGAATACTTCAGATTCAGGTAAATTTTGTGCTGGAGTGGTGTGGAGCTGCATTCAGAACCCATGAAAGAATCATGCGTACATGTCCACATAATAGCTCTTCAGTATTCCCTTTAGCACAAAACTAGTCCTGCCTTATTGACAATTATTAATACCACACATAAAGAAGAATGAAGCTAGATTCCAATGGAAAATATAGCTGATTATGTTCTCCAGTTTCCAGTGAGGAATTTAACAGCGCTGCTGCTCTAAGGTTGGAATGGCATCTTGGCTGGTCCTGGCTCAGGACTGGTGCCTGCTGCCCATCTAGCAGTGAGGCAACAAAGCAGCAACAGCTGCTAAGGGGCACAGAGAAGTTAATTTGGAGAGATATGCATGCCTGAAGTAACTGGTGTAACTGCTTGAAGAAATAATATGTGCCTGCTGCCCCACGGCCATAGGCAGAATGCCAGGAAGGAGACAGAGGAAGAAGGAAAACAGAGGTGAACCTCCCTCCATTATTGACTGGAAAGAGAAAATGAAGGATGACGTTAAGTGTTACCACGGGGACTGTACATAATGATGGAAGCTAACGTTTTCCTAAAGATAGAGCAGTTTGAGGTGCCTGTATGTTAATAAAGCATGATATTTCATGAAGGAATACCAACTGTTGAAATGGTGATTTCAGACTGAAGGAACTCTGGAAAACATGAAGAAATTTTTGGGAACATTTTCTGCTGCACAAACTTACTTTTCAAGAGAAAATACAATCCCCTTCAAATTTTTAAGAGAAAAATAACTCACAAATTCTGAATTTGTATAGTAGAAACAAAGAACTTCTGATTTCAAATCTCAGATTTGGTACTAATTTTCTTTCTGTCTTACTTAACGCTTATGCTTTATTTCTGATCACCACAAGTAAATAAGCAAGCAAACACACTCCTCCTACATAGAGCTTTTATAAAGACAGGTGGTTCAATGTTGGAGAAAGCTTTTAAGGTGGTCTTCCAATAAAGCAGAAATTCTCTACCTAAGTTAGGACTTGCTACAATGGTTCACATAATCATCTGTGTTGCTTTGGGAGTAATAACGGGGAAAGACTGTATTTTGTGGCTGAGAACATCTTCCTGGGAGATCTTTGATATGCTGCTGATGTGTTTATTTTCTAAGGGGATGGCTGGGTTTGGAGACTGCCTGTTTTGCCTGATGACTTGGAAAGCACTTTACAGCAGATTCATTCAAATGCACAATGTGTTTGATTTAATGTATACATATTTTATAAAGGCAATTTTAAGTGCTTCAAGGGACAGATGAAGGAAATAAATCCAACACAAAATGCTTATATAGTGTTTTGAGGATGCAAAATACAGGAGAGCGTAACAGTTGAAAAAAATTGTTGTAGCCCAGCAAAAACTGTTGAAATCGAAACTGTTGTAATAAAGACCAAGGAGCAACGGCTCAGTGATGGCTCAAAACCCAAGCCAACCACCTTCACAAACTCTAACCCCAAGTGAAGAGGTGAGCTAAAGAAGAGATGAGCTGTAGAGCATAGCAATTGAAACCTCTGGATGCTTTCAGATTTTGTGGATTTCTCTGCCCCAACATGTCTACCAGTGTCATGCATAACTTCTCTGTGTGTTTAATAATGCTGTATGCAACCGTTTACAATGTTCCTTTGGGTTTTATTGGCTGCAGAAAGCACAATTTTGCCCAGCATACAGTCAAAAGAGGGCAGACCAAAGTATCTACTTATATGATTAAAACCCACGTGCTGCTATGTCTTTGCAAGATCAGGTTTGGAAACCTTTTTCTGGTTTTATCTAACAATATCATTGAAACTAGGTTTAATAAATAACTTCAGTTTAAACACATGCTTTTGGGTATCAATGTATGAGCCGTTTAAGTCAGTCTCAAAGTCAATAAATAGTTTCAACAAGTCTAAATGTTTTTTTAACACAGCCATTCTGGCTCTGTTGAACCTGGTGAGAGGTGCAATTTGGGAATGTTTGTTTTCAAAAGTCCAAATTGCCATGCACCTGGATTCCTACTTGCCTAAGCTGTGTGCCCTAGAAAGATCTGCTCCGTACACAGGTTTCATATTTAGCAAACACACTAATCTTAATTACTGTGCACAAGGTTGTCTCTGACAGTGTTAGAGGTTCCTCCTTGTTATGGAAAAGCTACCCTCAAGTGCAGAACAGGGTACATGGAGGTTGCCTTGGACAGAGTGGTTTTAGGGCTGGAGAGAGAGGGCTATTTTATGAACAGACCCTGCCCATCTACCCTGGTTCTTGTAGCCTCTGCTGTCTAAGTCCATTTAAGTAATACTGCAGGGAATTTCTATGTTTATAGAATCTCTTGTGACTTGAGAGACTCGTGACTTTTCACCATCTGAAAAGAACACACAATCCTTTTTCACGTGATTTCCCATCAACACCTGAAGTCCCATCAGCCCTCACTGTCTCTGTCTCTGATCAATCATATGTTTGCCCCTTGTGTCTATCTTTTAAACTGTTGATGTGGAGCACCTCTTAAAGAGTTCCTGAGTGCCTGCTAAGCCTTCTGAAGAGTACCAAATGCTTCAAAAGAAAGAGAGGAACTCCAAGCCCTTGGCGAAGCCGTTATTGCAAACCTAATGGATTGCTGCTCTTGCCACTACATTGTGTCCCTGATCTCAGCTGCTGGACTAGTGGTGCAGACACCAGAGCCTAGAAAAAGCAGGCAAAAAGTGGAGTTTCCATTTTGCAGTCTTAGCACATAAGAGGTGAACATTAAGAAGAGACTGGGAACCGTTTTCCAAACTCGGTCATAATCTGCCTCTCCTTTAAACTACACAGCAGAGGAGTTCCAGGCTGCCTACCGTACTCTGACTTCTGGGTCTTCTAGTTAAGATGCTGATTTGCATGGAGCTAGGGCCATAACAATTAAAATGGGAGGCAAATTAGGCTTCAAATCTTGTTTTCACTGGTGTTTAATGTAAAAAGTGAATGTTCCCTTGGAGGAGGTTTGTAACTCATCAGCTAGTCTGGCTGGAAACTAATAAAAATAAATCATTTAACAGATATACTATAACAAGGATTGTAAACATGTAGACTGATATACTTGGTCTTTGCTGCAGCAACAGTACCTGATATAATGTAGCATTCAGACAAGGGTTCTGCCATCAGTTTTAGAAACTGGGATTTTTTCAAACCTCATCCTTCTTCAGAGGCATAAAATCCTGCTGTGTTGAATGCCTGCCAGCATTTGTCACATTGTGGTTTCTCAGATAAAGGAATAACAACAAGGATGGGAAAGGGCTGCTCAAACTTTGCTAAGTAAAAGCTAATTACCAATCAAGACAACATAGAGAAAATAAATCCATGAGCTTCTTTCTGATCTTAGATTGCTGTAATTGAGATCAGTGGCCTGCTTTACACCTTCAAACTTGAATACATGTTTGTTTATCCAACCTACAAACACATTCAATGTTCTGCTGCAGTGCTGACTTGAAGCTAACCTTAAAGCTGCTTGATAAAGCTTAATAGGAAAACTCTGTGAAATATTACTGTGGTGTTAAAACAGAATCTTTCTATCTTGGGTTAACCTTTAATGTTCAGTACTCTTACAAAAATCACTGATCCAAAAATATTAGGAGAAGCTGACCTCTAATCCACAGCCTGCTAGGACTATACCCTTATTGTGGATAAAACACAGTGAAAATGCAGTCTACTTTGCTCTACAACTTAGTCTCTTGTACTTTAAAAGTATATATATAAAAGGAGATAGATACAGCTTTCACATATGGGATTGGATAAAAAGCGTTGCAGATATATCAAAAGGAACAAGATAGCTTGTTGAAGAACATCAAAGTATATTGCTGGAAAGCCACAGATGTGTGGGAACTGATGAAAACATGACGCTAAGGATTCGCAAGCATTTCCATTTTCCTAAACTCCTCCCACTAGAAGTGCCCTGAGCATGGTATATATTTAGATATACTTCTTCTTTTAGTCACTTTTAAGTGGAGAAGAATCTGTATGTAAACAACCTCACTAAATTACTTTACTAAGGGAGTTTTCTTCAGAAATGCTTAGCTCACTGTACCTTATTTTGTAATACTCCAAATTCATTTTGAAAGCACACCTTCTAAATGCTAGTGCTCTGAAGAACTGCCTTGAGTATTCTGCTGCGTGAAAATGTAGATTCCCAGTTTGCGGCCCTGGTAGAAGCAAGTAATTATACAGTTCACATTCTGAGGTTCATCCAATCCACTGTGCAATTCAGGAGGATGCTACAAATAAACTTGGTCTTTCTTCTACAGCTTACCATTTCCTAGGGCTGCCAATGCTAGTCCAGTCCTTACGAGCAATTCCGTGACTTCCAACCTCTAGCATAACTAGTCTGCATTACACCAACAGCCCCTGACTAATGTGGTCTTTTGGCAACAAAGCACTCATTTCACAGAATGACAAATTGGCGGAAGTTTCTTCTATCGACCTAAGGATATCCTTTTGCAAGGAAGAATCCCATGTGAGTCCTTAAGATGAATTAGCTTAAGTTTTCCATTACCGCGACAGCTGAAAGCAGCTATAGATGTACCAAGTATATAGCTGTATTTTGCCTTATGTATAATGATGCTTAAGGTTTCTCATTTGCTGTTTCTGGGCTAGGACACTCTAAGGAATATCATGCAAGTAATTATAAATCCTCAGTTCTACCGAAACGGACTTGCATTAGGTGTGTCACTATTTATATAATAACTAATACCAGAGCGATGTCTCAGAATCTTCCCTTCAATGTAAATATTTCAACACATTGCTTACTGTATTTAATTTTGCTTCATGCCTTACATATAGTTGTAATAAAATCTGCTGGAAATGTTTTTTGTAAAATCATTGCATTAACTATATTTTTTTATGTACGAACATGTATGAAAATAAACATATTCATTTTCTGAATTACGTGAGTTTATGATAGTACATATATCATTCAATACCTTTAACATGATTGTATGGCTCTTATCTGGGAGACTGGGATTATAAATAAAGTAATAAAATTTCTATTCCTATGTGTAGATGCCTAATCCATCAAGCTGCAAACTAACACAATTGGATTCCCACCCTAAGACTTAAAAAGTCATACTCTTTAATGGATACATTTATTGAGTTTTATAGACATTTCATTTTTTTATGTTTGCAACTTTTTCTAACAATCTTTTCTGATCTATATAGCTCCAGGTGAAAGCAAAGCAAGCTTTTTTACATCTTGATCAATATTTGTTTAAAAAATCAAAACCCTGGGGGATCCTAAGATGCTAATAGTGCCATTTCTGCTCTTACACCTTGTGTTCCTGATGCAGCAACTTTGGAAATATCACCTTTCACTGAGAAGTTAACCAGCCTCTCATAAAGCTACATGTTCCTGGGAACTACAGGCCTGTCAGCCTGACCTTGGTGCCGGGCAAGATTGTGGAGTGATTCATCCTGAGTGCACTCACCGGGCATGTGCAGGACAACCAGGGGATCCTGCCCAGCCAGCATGGGGTCATGAAAGGCAGGTCCTGCTTGACCAACCTGACCTCCTTCTATGGCCAGGTGACCCTCCTAGTGGATGAGGGAAGGGCTGTGGATGTTGTCTACCTGGACTTTAGTAAGGCCTTTGACACTGTTCCCCACAGCATCGTCCTGAAGAAACGGGCTGCCCAAGTATTGGATGGGTATATGTTTCGCTGGATAAAGAACTGGCTGAATGGCCGAGCCCAGAGAGTGGTGGCGAATGGAGTTAAATCCAGTTGGCAGTCGGTTACGAGTGGTGTCCTCCAGGGCTTAGTTTTGGGTCTGGTCTTGTTTAACATCTTTACCAATGATCTGAATGAAGGGATTGAGTGCTCTCTCAGTGAGTTTGCAGATGACACCAAGTTGGGTGGTAGGGCCAATCAGCTTGAGGGTAGGAAGGCTTTGCAGAGGGATCTGGACAGACTGTATCAACGGGCCAAAGTCAACTGTATGATGTTCAACAAGGCCAAGTGCCAGGTCCTGCACTTGGGTCACAACAACCCCATGCAACGCTACAGGCCTGGGGAGGAGTGGCTGGAAAGCTGCCCGGCAGAAAAGGACATTGATGTGTTGGTTGACAGCCAGATGAACATGAGCCAGCAGTGTGCCCAGGTGGCCAAGAAGGCCAACAGCATCCTGGCTTGTATCAGGAACAGGGTGGCCAGCAGGAGTAGGGAGGTGATCGTGCCCCTGTACTCAGCACTGGTGAGGCCGCACCTGGAGTGCTGCGTTCATTTTGGGCCCCTCACTACAAGAAGGACATTGAGGTGCTGGAGCATGTCCAGAGAAGGGCGACGAGGCTGGTGTCTAGATAACAAGTCTTATAAGGGGCGGCTGAGAGAGCTGGGGCTGTTTAGTCTGGAGAAGAGGAGGCTGAGGGGGGAAGTTCTTGCTCTCTACAACTACCTGAAAGGAGGTTGTAGTGAAGCAGCTGTTGGTCTCTTCTCTCAAGTAACTAGCAATAGAACAAGAGGCAATGGCCTCAAGTTGCATCAGGGGAGGTTTGGATTGGATATTAGGAGAAATTTCTTTACTGAAAGAGTGGTCAGACATTGGAACAGGCTGTCCAGGGAAGTGATGGAGTCATCATCCCTGGAGGCGTTCAAAAAAACATGTAGATGTGGCACTTGGGGATATGGTTTAGTAGGCATGGTGGTGTTGGGTTGATGGCTGGACTTCATGATCTTAGAGGTCTTTTCCAATCTATGATTCTATGATTCTATGATTTATCCTGTGCTGTCATCAGGTAGCCCAGAAACATGATCTTGTGCCATTGATATTGATTAGAAAGGTTACTTCCCTGATTTCAGAGCTCCAGACTGCAAGGAGTGGGATTCACTGAATCAGGTGTAGGTGATGCCCAGCATACATCTCAGCCAAGTCACCAGAGTATCCTTCCGTAGTCCTGCAGAGAGCAGGGAGCTGGGCAGGAACAGCAACAACAGTTCATCATTTCATCCCGAAGAAGACAGCTTTTATACAATCAAATGAAATGTATTTTCATTTCCGCTGACGCTGCTGGGTGCCAAAACAGCCAGACACTTGAAGCTAGGTGAACTCAACCGGAATAACTGGTTTGAGGGTCACTGCAGGGAATGCTCACAGAAGGCATACACATACACATGACCACAACCGCATTCAGTGCAACAGGTCAGATACCAGAGCATGTTTTGTACTGCCCAGAAGCAACATAAGGGTTAGGCAGATCCCTGCTTAGCACAGACCTGGTTTAACTGGTACTAGCCTAAAGGTCCTAACCTGCTGTCAGAAAAAGTATTTGACTGGTAGGTTGATAATCCTGAGGGCTTCAGGGTACCCTATTGACCGGTGTGGGCACTGGAAGGTGCAGGAACGTAAAGCAGTTTCAGACATTTTGAAAAAAAAATATTCACAGCTTTATGAAGGGTATGTGTTAAATATCAGGGATTTCTCACATACGAGCACAAAGACATGCCCTTTCAGGCTATGGGGTGTGCAATGGAACTACACACACATGCTTAGGTAATACTGTAACCGCGGAGCTGATCCCCCAAGAACAGTCGCCTTACTCCCCATAGACTCTAAGCATGGCTGAAACCAAATGATGTCTTTCAGGAATCCCTAGTTCATGCCATGGTCAGCCAGATACTGCCATGGCGTGCATAGAAAGATCAGAAAAGTGCTGGAGAGATAAGATAGGACTCTGCCTGCAGGTAGTAACAAATATATCTTGTGCCCATGAGCATGCATCCTAAGCTCTGATTGCAGGAAAGCACGGAGGCTGGGGCAGCTGTTTACATTCTCCGTTTGCATTCCTGTGGCTATTAAGGACAATAGCACAACGTGAAGGCGATGGTGCTATCAATATATGTGCATTCTGCTTTACACACATCTGACATTATTCATTATGTTCTTCTTGTGTCATAGCCAAAACTCTGAATACTTCAGTTTGCAAAAAGTCAACAAAATGTGGAAGCGTGAAGCTTCAAGTCATCTCAAACACACAGCACTTATTAAATCTGTTTGTGGGCTGTCACCCAGGCAGACTGCATAATACTGCAACAGAAAACAAGCTACAGAAGACAGATGCCTTAACAGCTACTAATTGGAATCTAATTACTCTTTAATTACCTTTATGCACCACCCTTAGTCCCCAAGCCTGCTACTGACAGACATCAGCTGTCCGTGTGGCATCTTCGTCTAGCACAAATCGTATTGGGTGTGAAATCAAATAAGACACTGCTACACCAACACTAGCAGCACGTCTTTCAAACTCTCTGCGGTAGGAAGGTGTGCTGAACATTTCATAGCACAGGTTCATAGCTGGCATCTCCTTTTCAAGGTGATACAAACACCATATTTCTGCAAGATTTCAGTGCTGCGTAGCTGTAGACAAGTGATTACATTCAACACACAAACACACGGCCAAATCACAGTCATGCTGGACTATACATGGTTTCCCCCATCCTGCTACTGGAGTTCAGTCCCCTGCTGTTGCAAGCAATTTTGTCACATGATAACTTCTAGCATCAATCCCTTCCCTACTTGAAAACAGAGAAGGTTCCTTGCACACTGAAGGAATGAAACATAAACATCATACTTATTCTTCCAGGAAGAGTTTTCTATATATTCTAAGGAACTGAATATCCCCAAATCCCCATCATCTCGAGCGCTACATATACCCGGTAATTACTTTTCATAGTTCTAGTAGTGCCTAGAGTCCTCCCGCAGCTGCAGGACTCCCCCGTAGCAGGTCTGTAGCTTCTTGCGCTGTGAGCAAGCCCACGCTGTCACAAGCACACAACATAAGCCCATAAGAAAATGGAAACAACCTCTATTTACAGATGAGGAACAAAAGCTGAGAGACACTTCCTCCGAGGCACGGGAGACTCAACCTCAGAGTTCCTGCTGTCAGTGCAGCGTTATTACTGCGGGTCTGTCCTTCTTTCCCCAGTAGAACGGGCTTCTTTGCTTATAAATAAATACATCTCAGTTTCGTGGGGACCCGAATTTTGTAAGCCTAAAAAGCCATGAGACTGAGACAGAAAGAGTTAGTCAGCAGGAGAAAGAGCATCAGCATGTGGCTTTAAGGTGAGAGTTACCACAGGGGTGGTGGTACCACTCGGCTGCGATGATTACTTACAGCGGCATTGCTGCAGCCCACCACTGCAGCAGGACGAAACTGTGGTTGTTTCTCATCTAGCATGCTCTACCAGGCAACACATATGCCGTAAGCTCTTTGGTAGGCAACGTGACCAGGCTTCGATTTGAATCTGCCTTTTTTCAAGCATTTTCTCGGTGTGCTCTTTGTTCCCTGAGGAAGGGGTCTATATTCCAGCAGGACAACCGTGGGCACGCAAGGTGGCTAAAGGCTGGCACTGAGACCTTCAGCTTCAAGGGAGAAGTGACTGTGATACCTGGCAAGGAAAACCTGGTAGCTCTCCAGAGGAGGAGAGTTTTCTCTCTACCACTCCACAGCTGGGTAAGGATCTCTTTGCCTGGCAGATGTTTCCCACATTTTAGATTCATCAGTGACAACTTGACAGAGATCTGCAGGCTCACGTGTCATGCAGTAATAGAAACTGTCCTACTAGGAATAGCCCTTCACCTCCTTAAAGCAAGTGATACACAGATTTTCAAAATACAAAAGTTAAGTGACAGGGAGTGACCTCGAGCATTTACTCTCTCAAACCGCGTTGCTGAATTACTCAAACAGTCCCCAGCAGGGTCCCCGGGCTAACCAGCACCCTCCTAAAAAGCCTCCATGTTGGGTCTGGGAGTTAGTGTGGCTGAGGAATTAATCCAGTTTGGGCATCTCCACCCTGTTTAAGAGGACAAGAGGTTTTATCTGTATGGACACAAACTGTTCACAATGCCATGTCTCAGCACCAGTGAACAGACATAATTTATTAGTACAGTCGCACCTTAGCTTGCTTGTTAATTATGGCCTGTCAACCTACTTGCCAAACTGTACAGCTCCTCTTCAGACAGCTCCGGTGGAAATTAATCATTAGGGGGAGAGAAGAAAAGAAACTTTTGCTGTGATTCCCCTTGCTTCTTGCATCCACCACAGACCACAAGGTTGCTAAGATTGATAGTCATTTGTTTTCCTGCACAAATCCCTGTTTGGGAAGAGGTGGTCTGGGAGATTACAAACTGTGGACCAGAACTCCCCCTCCTGACCACACTGATAGATCTCTCTCATTAATTAGCCAGACTTGGTTATCAACATGAGGAAGCACCTAATAAGACCCCGAGGTTTTTTTAAATTCTAAAGAGAGATGATTACTGATGTGCACACAAACAGCTCAAGCTAGCAGATAGAATATAAAGTAGTTTTCTATCCCAAAGCATGCCTCCTGAAGAAAAACCACGGTCAGTCTTGCCTCAATCTGTTTTCTTATTCCAGGCGGTACTGGGGTGCATGTGGCAGCTGGCCAGATCTTTGACTTCTCTTCTGCTGAAGTGAAAAGCCAGGCAAACACCATTACAAAGGCAAAACAAACTGCAGAAGGAAAAGCAGCTCCACTGAAAAGACAGGAACCAGTCCTGCTGCCATGGGAGTTTAAAAGATTCCTAATCCTCAGAAATCCCCTCTCCTTTCAAAAAACAAAAATAAAAAAGTCTTTAATAGATATGGACCTTGTAAATACTAAGAATCCATTTTGAGCATAGGAAATGAGGGAAGGGAGAAAGATGCTCAAAATGAGCCCTGTAGAAAAAGCTGCATGTCTGCCTCCGCGTAGCCTACCTACCTAAAAATTTCCTTATGTTTTTAATGAACAGTGTTTCTTTTCATTCTGACCTAGACTGTCAGACACTGTTCTACAAGAGGTGGGTAGAGGGATGCACCTTCTGCAGCTCACAATGAATCAATGTACCTATTTATTATTTCTTAGGCAATTTTCCTCCACTGAATATTATCCTGATTGTTAAAGGAATGGTATTTAGATAGCAAAACCATTGAAAATATTTCATTTAATGTAGCATTTAACATGCTACTTTTCTTTGGGGGATATTACACTACTTCATTAAGCCATTGTTCTGCAAAGATGCATGAACTTACCTTACTGTACAAACCTCTCTGCTGGGTTCAGACCTTAATTTATGTGAAGTTCCAAACTTTGACATTTTCCAGAAATGCTGCTTGGAACTTCATGCATATAGTCAAAGGGCAGGAAGAATGGAGGGAAAGACAGCTGGTTCTTTTCTATTATTCTTTTTTATTAATTGTTAATATTGACTAAATATTTGTTGAATTTATTTGCTGTCTCTGAAGATGAATGTAAAGAGAAAGTTTTAAGCAATGTTCATGCATCCTACTAGATTTGTAAGATCTAGAACCCTTGAACACATGAAAACACTTGGAAAATAAGGGGGTATTTTTGTTACCCAGGGCAAGGGGAGGATGTCAGATAAATGGCGGAGTTCTCTCTCATCCCTCCAGTTTTAAATATTTAGCATACTCCTTTTTCATCCAAGCATTTTCTTAAACCTTTAAAGTAGGAGCTAGAGATTTAATGCATCTATATATGAACATACTGATAAAATAACCTTAAATTTATATAACACTAAACAATGCTTAAATTACGACATACAATTGGGTTTGCTTTTATCTGCCCCAGTTCCACTCTCTTACAATGAGATAATCCAGCTAGTTCCAGAGTGGGCACCATCTGTATTTTATTTTATTATTAAATCCCCAAAATGTTAAGTATACATCAGAGGACACAAATCTAAATATAACACAGAGTTCTTGGAATCCATGTGACATTAATATTGTAAGAATATTGACATAAGATAATAAAGCTTTCTTATTTTTTATTGCTACTACTTTCATACTGCAAAATTTCAGCCTTTCCAAATAGCAGCTGAAGACTGATGGTGCATGCTACAGACCTCTGAAAGGAATTATATCCAAATGGAACAAAACTTCATCGCAAGCCAACGCAGAAGCCAGTCTTTGGCAACTAATGGCATTGCCTTCAACAATGAATACTTCCCTTCACCTGCTGTGAATCAGAAACATCCTTAGAATAACAAATGTCTTGAGGGTTAAAACTAGGATGCTACTGAATGTAATTGCAAGCCTGATTTGGCAGTATTTCTTCCTGATGTTCCTCCCTGCAAAGACACAAGTGCAGCATCTCAGAGCTTGTTTCACAGAAGCACTCCCAGGGGCCAGACTTTCAGGCTGATTTTGCAAGGACAAGAATCCAGACAGAGATTTTTAACTTGTAAACTGTGTACACAGACACAGTGTCCCATAAAACCCCTTGTACAAAATCGTTTTACAGATTTAAATTGCACTGCTGCTAAGTTTCTTTGGTCAGATCAAGAAGAAATGTATTTTGAAGCCCATAATGCCTGCGTGCTTGAGATCACAAGGCTATGAGCCTACTTATTTTTCAGCCTCATATACACATATATATATGTATATGAACAACTGATTTCCTAACCTCTTTGTTCCACACCTCCTCTCTCTTCCTGTATGTAGTACAAAGAGTACAAGCAAAATGTGTCAGCACTGCTTTCTTCAGGATCATCTCAGACATATGCTGAGAGATCTCTAGAGCAAAGCAAGACCATATATAGCAAGCAGCACTTCTGCTTTGCATTACATTGCAGCTCCAGCTCACACGCCCCACATGATATAGGTTGGGCAATTGAAGATGTTACTAGGGAGCAAATCTGGTTCGCCATCCAGTGTTTCAAAACCACAGCTTTCACTTGTGATTTATGTTAAATTCAGCGTGCTTCTGAGCTTGTTCTGCAGTCTGCACTTAAATTATGACATCTAGGTAGATTAGGGGTTGGCAAGATTTCAAGAGAAGTGTATAACATTTTAATTCTTTTGTTCCGAACTGCATGCCTGAGGCAACTCAGCAAGAGACAGTCCCTCTCCAAGAGCCGTGACCCCTTTATCACAGGATGTTGATTCAGCATGAGTGAAGATTCCCGAGAGCTGCCAAGCTTAGAAATCAGTGGGAATCAGCATCAGGGAATTGCTGCTTTGCAGAAGATACCAGAGCACTCCCATTCTGATCCTCCTGTGCCTCCCTGAACGCTGGGCAAGACAGAGTGATACAGCTGCTAAGGGCTCAGCAGGCAAAGATATGGATCACCCTCAGAAGCACAGGTAAACGTCACCCAGAAATGTTCAGTGCTGCTGGGCACTGAAGGGGTTTGTAGAGCCTTGTGACATGACTTCACACACCCTCTAGGCATCCAAGCACTTCTAGATAACTGCTCTCTGGGTATCTAATACTTACTACACACAACAGGACTTCCAGTGTCCTTTGAGAAGTTCAAACTAATTATTTTCTTCTCTTATGTTGGTAACATTACTGTTGTCCTGCTACTGCTAAATACCCACTGTCCTTAAACAACAGAAAAGCTAAAGCAGCTACTGGGACTGCACAGGCTGCAAAAGCCTCACAGTAATTTCTCAATATTTAAAAGATGTATTTGCAAGTGTTTAAACATTTGCATTAAGTGTCATTATTGTAGATACCTCTACAAAGAAAAACATTCTGCACTGAATAGCTGATATTTTGGTATTATTTTTACCTGATATTACTTTAAGCTGATACTTCAGAAGGAACAGTTTAATAATTCCAATGGCATTTACAAGAAAATTTTGAAATTAAATAATTTATGATGTAGTTGCTTCATTTAAGCAACTAAATACAATAATACAAAAATTCAAGTTTTTGGGACGTGTCTAAGCAGTTACTCCATAAAATGGCAAAAATGCATACTCAACAGCAGGATAAAAAAAAACTAGTCTGAGATTTCACTTGGGATTTCATATTTTTCTTTGTTCTCTAGTTGTAACTTAGCCAAGTCGGCGTTTGGAGATGCCTTTCTCCTCATCCATGACCTTCTTGGACAAATAACCGTTCTGCAAGGCAAACAGGTGAAGCGTGTGCACTTCATTACAACTGCAGAGGGACAACAAATCTGCAGAACTGTGCATTTCTTTGACCTGCAGGGCTGTGTGCATGACCATGACCTTTTGCACTTCTGCTGTCTGCCCAGCCAAGCTTCCCCACTGTGGTAGTGACCTTCCCAGGACTAGCCCTCATGCCAGCATCTTCTGCTCGTTCCAGCCAGGCTGTTGCAGGCCCGGGCACGGCAGGAGCAGACCAGCAGAAGTACTTCTGAGGGAGCCAGGGCTCCCAGCTCCCATTCAGCTGCCGTCTCTGACCACCTACCAGGCAGTCCAGGAGAAGACAAAGCCAGACTCTTCTCAGGGGTGCTCAGTGGCAGGAGGGGAGGCAATGGATGCAAACTGTGACACGAAAAATTCTGACCAAGCATGAGGAAAAATTCTTTCACCGTGAAAGTGGCCAAAGACTGGACCAGGTCTCCCAGGCTTGTGAGTCCTCCACCCTGGAAGATATTCAGACCTCTACTAGATGTAGCCCTTGGGCAACCTGATCTAACTGGACGTAATCTGAGCAGGGCCTGGACTGGATGACCTCCAGGGTCCCTTCCAATCTACATTACTTTATAATGCTACAGCCTGTAGACAGGCTGCTTTTCAGAGGAGCTTCATCTGATCAGTATGATCTCACCTGTTTGAGACAGAAGATCCCAACTTGGGTAAGACTATGCTTAAATATTATGTGAAATAGTCGGGATTTTTTTAGGAAAAAATTCAGCTTCCTTAGGCAAATTCAATCACGTATTCCACCTGCACAGGGCTTCCATCAAAGGTACCTGAAACACTGTAAATATCATTAAGGTTAATGATATCCATCGTCAGAAAATACAGTTGCATCTCCCAACTTTCCTTTATTCCAATTTCAAGCTGGTAAGAGGAGCTGGTAAGAGGGAGGGATTATTTGCTCAGGCTCATGCCATGCTATTGCAGTTATATGTTCGGCCAGTTCTGAGATACAGAAGTGGCTCCTACGTAGTCCATGTGCAGAGCAGGAAGAGGACACTAGCTACTTCTGCACTACACGCAACCCTCAAAGGCTAAGTCCCCAAGGATGTTTCCCCAAGAGAATATAATCCCCATGATACAAATCTATCTGTGCTTCACTACGTGGCTACCTTTCCTTTACTGTTTATTGGAGCGGGTGTAATGAAGAAAAGCAGATTTGTACCAACATACCTGCCACTTATAAAAGCAGATTTCTGCCTTGCCTCAAGGCTAACATTCAGTAATCTTTATGAGTTTGCATTTTCTGAATTGTTAATACTTTCTTCTGTGACTCCCTCTCCTTTTTCTACTTGACTTTTAACAAGTGAAAAGGATTAAAAAAAAATAAAACCAAAAAAGCCCAACATTTAATCCATTCTCTAAGGAATGACTAATTGAAAAGGGGAGAATAACCTCGCCTAATTATAACTGCCAGGATTTTTACCTCCTGGTAAGTATACTAATACTCTTGCACTAATTGCAACTTTCCCCTCCTCCTTTAAGTTTTCAAATCCAGTCTCAAACTGCTTCTTTATGGAAACATTTTTAAAACTCATTACCACAAGTCTCTTTTCCCCAGCACAGATGCCAGAGGCTCTGGGGAGTCCAGGGCTCTTCCTCCAGACCCTGTCATTTTGCCACCTCAGAGTTTGTTTGAAAGAAACAGTAGCACTGTCATAAACACCTTCATCATTTACGACATGAAACATCATTTGCAAGGAGAGAGAATGTCTTTCATTAGACTGACTGATGTAGCTGGAAGAAAGACAGATTCCTCAGCTGAAAGGAGCCAGCTGCAGAAAAAGACTTGTTCGATGCTGGAGCAGCATGTATGCATTTCAGCATCTTCTGTTTGACTGCAAATCAAGCGATAACCACACAACATCTGGTAAACCACTGTGGCTGGTGTGGGGGCGAGGGGAAAGAGGCACGCTATAGCCAGTGAAATACAGTTCAACTCACTGCACAAAAAACCCAAACAACCGTACTCTTGCCAAAACCAGGACAAGACACACATCACGTTACGACCAGTGCAGCCTTCCCACAAAATCCATGAGCGTGGAAGAGATTACTACAGCTGGCTGAAAACAGAACAATTCTACCTCAGTTTACATCTGCAAGAGAATATGTAGGATATTCATTTACTGGTCTGAATTTTACCAATCCTGAAGCTTTTTTGGGTGGTGTTGGCGGTTTTTGTTGGGTGTTTTATTGGGTAGGAAGCCTTTCAGACAGGTAAACCATCTGCCATATACTTCTGCTGCATAAGAGATTAAAAGGGCAGCAACGAATGTTTGTCTTCTGACGAGAGCCTTCCACTGCTTCTGGTTTGGACTTTGCTAGCCCAGGTCATAAAAGCACACCCCGGAGGCAGAGGTACATACTCAGAAGCCCTCCAGAATCCGAGATGCTCTTACTTATAGCTCTTACTCTAGCCACTTCTGAGACGCTATTCCCATAGCTGTAAAAGACATCTGAAACAGTCATAATAAGCCAAGGATCAAAAGAACCAGCAGTAACTTCATATCATTGCCATTTCAGCATTATTTGCTTCCAGTAGTACCACCCCCGCCCCCAAAAATCCAACAAAAAAACCACCCTTCTACCATCTGGGTGCTTCATCGCGTACTGAAGCAAAATGTTACTCCCTCACAATAATCACAATCAGAGAATTCATTAGTCTATTCCCTCACCACCTACCATTTCTCACATTAAATGGAGAATATTTGTGATCTGGAGCAATCAAGTTTCTGAGGCAGAGAGCAAAAATTTGCTATTAGAATAGTCCATCACCACAGGCCTTTCCTTCCTTCCTCCCTCCCACCCACAGCCTTTAAGGGAAACAGTTACAGCTCACTGGGAACAGAGGGAAACACCTCACATACTGAGCAAATTGAGCTCATGCATGCTGCCCTACACACATTTCCCTACAGCAGTTCCTACTTGGGCCATGAACACCACTTGGTATCTTTGCACCACAGCTGATCTTGCCCTGTTACTGGGACAAACTAAACCATTCTATTTAGAGGAATGTTCGTCAAAAGGCTATTTCAGAAGTTAAGAGATCCTAAAGTCAAAGCATGCTAAAATTCCCTGGAAGAGAAAATGCTGACCTACCTTGAGGTGAGGTCGCTCAGCCACTCTCCCATGGAAAGAAGCGGAAGCTGCCAAAGGACTCGGCAGTTCAGAAAACAAGGCACTTGCATGTATTCACAGTTCTGGCAACATTAAGGTTAATTTAACCTCCTCAAACTGTGCCCGCTGTGCACAGACTATTTCTTTCGCTTCAGCTTGAAAGACTTGTGGGTCTCTAGACGCCCCTCCTGCAGATGAGGAGGGATGTGAAGCAGTGCACTGCAGCCACCAACGCCAAACTGTGCTGCTCTGGAGATTGTATGATAGAAAAAGACTTGCCATACTAACCCGAAGATACAGGTTTTACATCCCTTTCACCAAAGCAGGCACCTAATTGACTCGCCTAAGCTTACGTGTTCTACATCTCAGCAACATCCTCATCTCCGAAAAAGGATGACACCCAGTATCCACGTCCCAGGATCAGGTCATAACAAACCCTTCTTCCGCTACCTTGCTAGCAACCTTTTTTCTAAAACAAAGCAAAAGAAACAAAAAACTCAGTATAATAAACCTAATAATCTGCTAATTTCTTTCAAATTTTATCTAAAGCCCCAAGTAATTAGAAGGTAAGTTAGAGGACTTTGCATTCTCACAACGCGAATCTTGCCCAGCTAATTTTCCAAATGAATCGAGAATCCAGATCCAACCAACTACACTTTAGTCACTTGGCTAGCAAGGAGGACTTAACTTACATTAATGAACACAAGACTTCATTAAAATGCAGTTTTAAGTTTAGCAATACGACAGAATAGTCTATTGAAGGAGGAAAGGGACAGGATTGAAACTGCAGACTCATTTACTTCTTGCTACTTACTGCTAACAAATTAATACAAATTAAAAATCAATACAGCAGGACAGCGCGAGGCAAATGCTACTGTCCCTGAAGAGAGGACACGTTAGACCCATCATCCCCGTGCTGCCAGGCATATCGCTGTAATTCTGCAGGACAGGAGAGGACAGGGACGAGCTGCCAGGAGGGGCAGGATTTGCATCAGTTTCCCCTCTGCACTCGACTTCTGTTCCCTTGTGCCCTCTGCACTCAACTTCTATTCCCTCGTGCCCAAACTGTCTTCTTATGTAGACAGCACTGGTGCCAACTTCAAATTTATTATAGTGAGGAAGCCTGTCACAGAGCTACTCGAACTACTTGCTGCTGTCATTAAGAATGACCACAGACTGAACGGGAACACATTTGGATTTCATCTTAAGCATCATATCCTAGACCATATGCAAAGCCACTGACGACTCCAGTAATCTTGGTCAGTCAAAATCCAAATCACACCAGCCCCGGGAGAAAAGCTGAAACGGAATGCAAAGGATCCGGTACGCAACGCCAGCCACACACCACGTAGGAGTGGTTTTTCCATTCTTCAAACATGACCTCGGCAACGCTTCTTGTTGTGCAAAAATCAGTATGAAAAAAGTGTATAAAGCTCTTAGATAAAAAAGGGTTTTCCTCACAGGTGCTTAGTATAAAGTTAAATTTTGACAAATTTATTACACAGTTGTACTTACCACAAGGAGGAGCAAGGAAAACTGGTGCCATGCAGCTGAGCAAGATTGTTTCTCTATGACCTGCAGTTTAGGTACATTTCATATACAAAGTGCCGAAGTTTCACCATCATGGCAACTCAGAAAATATTGATGAAGGTGACTTGCCACATATTATTTAAACTGGATTTACACCCTTATATTTTTTAATTGCACTGGGTAGGGAGACTATCTAAATAAAAATAATTTCAAAAATCACATCACTTTTACTACTTTTACATTAAAAAATATCAGTCCTCTTTCAGTTGAAGCACATTTCTTGTAAGCATACGCATGCTTATTCTTCTGTCAAGAAGGCAGCTACAAATACCTAACCTTCAAAGTATTTAACAGAATTAAGATGTATTTCTTTTTTAAAAAAATAAAAATCAAATGTCCTTCCCTTGTTAGTAACTCCCCACCCATGGAATTCATCCTTAAATCCTAACTTGTCACTCCTTTAACACAGACAACTATATCTGCATGCATATGTAAAGGCAACACTCCACTGCACCTTCTTTCCAACTACTTCATAGCAACCTAAACATTTAATACATATTACTTTAAAGAAATTTGAGTGAATTTATTGTATAAAATTATGATTGGCATGGTACAGAAAAGTTCCTTTTAATGCATGTTTCCCATTAACTTGTACACAAATATTACAAGTATCAAGCAAAATGCAAAAGTCTTAAGAACTAATTCCATACTACAAAAGTGTTCACATAGTGAAGTTACTCTGGTTACAAAATGTCATGGAAATAAAAGCACTTCAAAATACATATTTGGGAAATGTTCTTGAATAATCAACACAACCTTAAGTTAGTTAAAAAATGCAAAGAAAGAGATACCCTCTTCAAAATACTATTATTGATTTGGCAAGATGGAGAAAAGTTCAGATCAGTTCATTTATTGAAGGATTGTTCTTTCTAAGAAACAAAAAAAAAATAAAAAACCTTTAGTTAAGAAAGGGCTCGGTTATACTATGATGACAAATAACGCCATCAAAAAGTTATCTGGCTCTCTTGTTTTCACACAGGAGCTGTCAGAGGCAGAGATGTGTAAATGAACACTTCCAGGTATATACAGATTGCCGTTTCAAAAGCCAACCAATCAAAACAAAAAGCCAGAAGAACAAAAAGGAGACAATCTGAACTTTGATGTTTCATTTAACTAGTTCAGTTCCTTAGGTGACAAGACCCAGCAACGGCGCTCTGCAATGGATACACACTTCAGAACGAAACTGAACTTCCCCTACCAAGGAATGCATAGATGTCACGTTACGCGAGTACCGTACGTCCTCGCAGTAAGGCTGTCAGAGGCTACCAAATCTCTGCTTCCCAACGGCGACCTTGAAGACCTGCTATTCTCAACAACACAAAAATGCTTGAACCCAACAAACAGCCTTACAGAAAGGAGGTGCAGTCATACCGTTAGAAAATAACACAAAATCTTCAAGAGTGAAAGCATCCTTCAAAACTTAAACAAAATAACTACAAAATAAGCAATACATTACATCATTTTTGTATCAGATGACTTGCGCGTGTTTGAGCAACTGAACATTGGTACATATATCTACATGAAACTCACACATACAAGACATCACGTTCAGGCATTACTGTTGTTTTCCTTTTACACACACACAAGCTACTATCGGGTGATCCAGTCTACTCAAACGCAGCGAAAACCAGCCCACAGCATGGGTAAAAGGAGCATCATCCAATACAGTGTTGTCTTGCAAAAATGGAGTCAGAATTCCTGAGTCTCAGAGACATTACTGTCCTCCCCCATTACTGGATTATTTATTTTTCCAAGGAGAACCTCTAGTTCTCATTTCTTCGCTCTGATGAAATTTATAATAGATTGCGTCTTTTAAGAAAACATAAAACTTTTAGAAAAAAACATGCCAACCAAAGTGAATTTTTAAAGCTTTTTAAAAGGAGGGAGGATTCACTTACAAAATAAAGGCCACCTTCATGTAAAATCAGTACTGCCAGTACCCCATCACGCTGTTTAAAGGACAGATTTAGCTCCCTGTTCTGGAAGCCTTATTACATGCAGTCACGTGACTTGAAAAACTCCATCCTTTTAACAATTAAAAATACTATAAATAGGACTAACGTGGAACAGCCCTTTGTTACAATCGCCAAGGTGGCAAAACCAATGCAACAGTTAGGTCATGAAGTCTCCTTCAAACAGTCACTGCAATCTATTATAACTTCTATATTTTCCCTTTTACTTTGCATATTACACAGTGTAACTTAAAATGTTATTTAAGAGCACTTCAGTCCCACAATGTAGGATTTAAGCTTGTGTGAATACATACGCATGGCTCTGCAACACTTTTAATGACTTACAAAAATACATTCAACCAAAACTTTACATAGGGTTCTCTTTTTTTTAAAATCAAAACTGAAGGAAAAGCCAAACGGCCCCATCATTAGCTAAATAATACAGTCCAAGTTCTGGAAGCAATTCCAAAGCAAAAGCACATCCAAGAATAACATACATCGAATTGCATACTTTCTTGTTCATCTTTATCAGCAATAAAATTCTACTGCATATAATTATTCAGCCTTATAAATAATGCTAAGCAGAAAAATATTTACCTCTGTGCTACTTTTCTCAGTTTATAGAAGCATTTCTCAGTTTATAGAAGCAAAGAAAAAAAACCTAAAGTGCAGACTACAGGCCATGACAGGCGTAATAAATGACCAAAGGTGCAGCCAAATTTGCATTTACATCTTAAGTTACTTCACCACCTTTCTCTTCTTGTTAGAAGTCACTCCATGTGCAATTGAAGAGCTGGTCAGTTGGTTTTTGTGCCACAGTACAACCTGTAACCACTTGTAATCTTTTTAAAACTAGTTGAATTGTCCATAGACATTTCTAGACAATAGCTTAGGTTCACAAAACCTTACTTTATTAATACTTGAAATCACACAATATTGACACCTCCTCCAGAGAATGCTACTGTCCTTTTGTTGCAGTATGTGGTTGAACCACTGATGCTCGGTTGACTGTCTTTAACAAGTGACGTCTTCATTTCCATTTCACACGCTACAATAGCTGCATTCAGTTCCACTTGAGCTCGGTGAACGACATAAAACATGAGTCCTATGCTTATGACAATCTGCAAATAAAAAAAAAGAGCGTTGTAGGCTATATAAACTGTAACTATGAATACAAAGCAACTGTTCTGAACAAAACAAAAAGTTGTCAATGCAGAGATTTACGGAGGCATCTGTTGACTCAATGCTTCACAGGCAAGACATTAGAAAGAAGATGAACTTGACCAATGAGTGGCTGTGAACCTGCATATGCTAACAACTAGCATAGAATTATTAAGGTTGGAAAAGACCTCTAAGATCATCAAGCCCAACTGTCACCACAACACCACCATGCCTGCTGAACAATGTCCCCAAGTGCCACATCTACATGTTTTTTGAACACCTCCACGGATGGGGACTCCACCACTTCCCTGGGCAGCCTGTTCCAATACCTGACCACTCTTTCAGCAAAGAAATTTTTCCTGATATCCAATCTAAACCTCCCCTGGTGCAGCATGAGGCCATGATGTGTGATGTGTTCATCAGAACACAGACATTACACAGAAATTAAATATTGATACGAATTGAAAAGATACTGTCTTTCTTTCTTTCCATTGACTTCCACATACTTGTTAGAAAGCAATCCCGTCACTTTCTCAGCCAAAATGTTTCCACAAAGAAACGACATGGTGTATTTGTGTTAGTCAAAAAGGCTGTTTTCCATGTACCAAGTGAATAATAGTTTGAAATTGTACTGGGCATCTGCAACTTGCAAAGCAGCTGAGATAGAGGATGATGCAGAGTAAAGGAAATAAAACTTCTTGTCCTTGCCCCTCTGATGCGGAAGATGGCAGACAGCAGCAGTGTCACTGCGCTTCTCTGATATCAGGACTAAACAGGACAGAATCAGACCTTCTGAGAGACTTAGAGTACTCTGTACGGGAAGAATGTGGTTTCTGGAGGATGGCTCGGGGAGGATGTTGGTGCTGCGTGGGGGAGGGTTATTTGTTTGTTTTAAGGAGGAAATATTGTCTAAAACTAGGGGTTTAGTTCGGGTTTTTGCTCTGGATGCTACTGCTAAGAATTTTTAAACTTTCACCACAAAATTTATCAGGAATAAACCTAGACAATTTTTGCTTAGAAATTACTCATTCAATGACATTGGCATGTACTGCACTCCCCAGAGGCGGCCTTTGGTTTCAGTAAAACTTCAGTTAAGTTTTCAGCTGAGATCCTCCTTAAAAAAATAAAACCTTCACATAAAAATCAAGTTGTGTCATAGCGAGAGTCCCTTTGAAAGAAGTAAATGCCACTGTGTTTTTTAAGAACGTTTTATGAAACCAGCTTGAATCTGCAACTTCCTTTCAAAAAACCAAAAGGTTACACTGTTTACAATGGAAGCTAAAGTTTTGAGTCTTTTGAAATTAATTATTAATTGGTAGGGCTATGTTTTCTTTAACGTTAAGGACTATCACTTACAACATGTCAGCATGGCATAAAAGATGCTAGAATATCACCAAGTGAGATGACTGACAAGTAAGGTCACCGGATAAATGCATCTGGCAGGCATCCTGGCGGTCCCTACCTCAACCTGCTGTTCAGAGCAGCGCTGGCTATAAGATCAGACCAGGTTGCTCAGAACTTCTGTCCAGTCAGATCTTGTAAACATTCAAGGACAGAGATCTCACCACCCCTCCAGGCAACCTGCTCCACTGCTTGACCATCCTTGTGGTGAAAAAGATGTTCCTCGCTAATTCAAGCTACTCCTTTCAAAGGCTGGCCAATGTAAGAGTTGAAAAAGGACTATGGACACCAAGTTCTGAATATATAGGAGAAACCTTATTCTAAAAGCTTACCCAAATATTTAAAGTTGACTGGTTTTAGAAATATTACTACCAATAGCCTAGCTCCCTAGATGAATAACTTAAAAAATATATACACACAGATAGCCATGAAATATGACGGATTTTTAGAGCTATTTACTAAATTAAAGTCCCACCAAAGCCCAGCTAGGCAAAGCACCAGGCAGATGCCTGAAAGAAAGTGGCAGAACATCAGTAACTCCTCCACCAGCAGGCTCCCCTTCACTTACTCAGTCAGGTCCCAAGGATTGCTCTCAAGGAGGTGCGCGCTCCTATTCAAACATTCAGCCTCTCCAGCTAGTGCTTACCTGAACAACACTTACGTTACAACCTCTATAACCTACAAAGGAGAGTCAATGTCATCTAAAAAAAACCATTAATTTTTTTTAGAAAAGGAAAAGACCACTAAAAAATACCACCCTGGAAATAACATTCCTGAAATGACAGCTGATCAAGTAGCCATTTATTTTCTCTTTGGTCCATCGAGGCTATTTGCCCCACATTTACAAAGGCGTTTTCAATTCTCATAACCCTGTTCTATGAAGCCTATAAATTATATTTTCCATGTAAGAGCACACAAGTTGGGGGTGGGGGTGTTAAAATAGTCCTAGATTTAGCTTTCTATCTTAGCATTGTTAACCATCAGCTTTATGACTCTAAAAAACGAGGAACATAAATGACTGCATTACCAGCTGAAAGTCTGCAAACCGTGGTAACTGCTGTTCAAACACAGCCTGAAATACCGACGCTGTCGGAGGAGATTTCAGTATACAATCTGGTTCCAAAATACTCATGACCTCTATGCTCGTAATGGTCTCAGACTTAAGGCTTACTCCCCAAGACTTACTGACAAATTATTTCATCAGTTAAGCTCATGTAAATGTACTACACACTTCCTACGAATTTACTCACTTGCAAAATTAGGATATTCTGATTTAGGCATTAGCAAAATGGTACTTCTACAGCACTTTTCATCCTGAATACCTATGCAAAATCAGGAGTGTTCAGTGCTAACAGCGAATGCTGCAGAGGTGCAAGGTCTACGCACCCTAAGCACACTACTTCCCAGCTGGTGGCACAAGGGCTTTTGTGCAGAGGTGGTCTGAAATTCAGCAGGAGATTACTACAGAGGGCAAGAGAAGACAACCTGACAAAACCGTGGCAGAAGGAGAAAAAGAGAACACTGAGTAAGTCCTGTGAGGTTTGAGAGAATTAAACTTTTCTAACAGAAGAAAACAAAATCAAGAGAAAACAGTACGCTGGAAACCCATTTCGCTGGGTATCTAGCAGTCAATAAGCCTGTGAAAAAGAAACATCAGCTCAGTTTTATACAATCTACTGAAAATACCAATTAAACACTTTTCAAATCCTGCTACTTTTCAATAGCACATGCCACACTTGCTCGGCTCTCGGTCTGTACGAGGTCAGCAGCCTCAGACTAGGGAGCTGTTATGCCAACAGAGAGCAGCTCTTAACTCCCCCGAGACGCACGCTCCTGCAAACCTCCCGCAGCCCACCCCTTTTACACACGAGGCTGCACAGCCTGAAAGACAAACCCGCAATACTGAACCTCTGTCTCACACACATTCCTACGGGCACGCAGTTTCCAAAGCAAAGACTCAATGACTTGAGGAGACAAAGCTACTGGAAGGAAATTTGTCTACTGTCTCCAGAAGAAAAATTCTGTCTTGAATCCCACTGATACAGTAGATGAGCAAGAAAGTAGGGGGATACAGAAATAAACTCAAATACAAGATGACTGTTTCCAAGAGTAATTGCTTGGGCAATCATAAAGAGACTGACATTACTGTTACCAAGGTCTACGAAAGCAATTATTTCAACTTACCTGTAAACTGAATATAAAATAGCCACTAACGCTTTGTTCTGCAATCACATCCTCCATGGTGCGCAAGGTAGTGCCCAAGTATGAGTTCAGGAGCTGAGTGGGAAGCAGTCCAACTGAAGAAGCCATCAGGTAGTTGGGTAGCGACAAATCTGTAATCTGAGTAAAAGACAGCATAAGAAATCGCGCATAGCTCCAATACAATCTACTTGTGCAACCAGACTGCTGCTCCCACAACCATCCGTGCAAAATAATGAAAGAATTCCTTACATTCCTTCACTGAAACTTTCCACTGTGTGTGAACATAAGATAACACAATAAACCAGTATGTGGCTAGTTTTCATCTGGCCTTTTTAAATTTACTAGGTTTTATTTCATTTCATCTTACATTATGCAACATCTCTGCAAAAAAGTCATTAACTAAGGATGCAATTACACCGTTCATCGAAGATGTTTATTTCTTCACGGTGAGCGGCGTCCTACAATTTATGAGAATTTGCTCGCAGGAAGAAATGTGAAGATCTAAAGCAAAAGTCTATTTGATTTGCATTTTACATGTATGGCAACTAATAAAAGGTAATTCTTCAAAATGTCACTGTGTTAGATATCATCTAGGTAAACAGAACGGCAGACACAATTTGCCTCTGCAAGGGAAGTTATATAGGTCATTAAGGCACATATACCTATCAATGATCTCTATCAGTGATACCTATCTATATTTATACTGATATGCATGGGTATCTTTACGAAATTTTACATCCCACCTTTATTAGCGAACAAAACAGTGCACACGGCCACAGCTTTTGCTAGTTTCTCTGGAAAAAAACACTAATAATATTTCAAGATATCTTCCCCTCTGTGCTATGAAATTTCTGTTCTGAGTCAATATGTGGACAGTTTACATGGGAACAAAGTACACAGTACTAGCTAAATTAGTATCAGCAGCCACTGGGAAATATTAAATGCAAGAGCCAAAAGGCCAAAAGATATTTACACAAGAAAAATGAAAACGAGAGGAAACTATGGGTTAAAAATGAGTATGAAAAGGGTTATTTTGAAACAAGCAGTATAAGGAATTTTCCAGACAATTCTGTTGATCACATGGTAATAAAACAAGTTTTAACTAAGAATAGCCCCTAACACTGGGAGCCTACACGGAAATTATTGTCCTTGACAGTTTTGTACAGTGTCGAAGACAAGAGAATAGCAGCAAAGTTACTCATTTCATCATGCTATTCTTAAAATAAACTTTGGTTACTACGAAAGTCACAGTGCTGGATTCTCAGAGCTCTACGCACCATCAGTGGAAAGTTTTTGGGAGGAAGTAAGGCCAATGGAGGAGGAGAATGCAATAAAGCATAAAGATTAATTCACTGGAACAAGATCCAATAAGCCAGTTCCAAACTTCACACTGCAAATCATACTTCCTGTAGACTGAAATACATACCAGCAACACAAATAATACATGGCCCTCTCCATACAAGATTAATTTAGACTTGTAATGAAAAAGCACTACATAATTATGTCAGAACTTCACTTTTGACTGATGCTTTGAAAAGACTTTTTTTTTTTTTCCCCCTAAACATTACCGTAATCTGGGCCATGTAATAAGAATGCACAACCAAAACTTCCCATATTGCCAAGGGAATGAAGGAGCTGCTATTAAAAATCTCTGAAATACTAACGCTGAGGCATGATTTGCTAAGTAGGACACTGCCATTAAATCTAATGGAGCTGGGAAACTTCCCAAAGATTGTTTTAACACTCCTGGGCACCTCTTTCATTTGTGTATATGTATTAAGGACACTTTGGTTGCAGAACAACACGTCTGCATGTCTGGGTCTGCCCTGAAGCAACTGGACCTCCTAAGCCATGAGAGAGACTGTTTCCAAGAGAAGGGGAGGCTGCCAGTGGATATGCTGGACTGCAACTTGTGCTTCCCACTAAAAGGTAAGCTAAGTGGAGGCGGGGGGGG
>Ga0065711_1028248_pt1 | contig 42592 bp, 30 predicted proteins | sample Hoacrofraction12_FD_59098 | JGI IMG/M metagenome (GOLD analysis project Ga0065711, IMG submission 59098) | Hoatzin crop microbial communities from Cojedes, Venezuela - Epithelial fraction 12 v2 (version 2) | ecosystem: Host-associated > Birds > Digestive system > Esophagus > Crop | place...
GGGGGGGGGGGAAGGGAGTGCCGAAAAACAGCATTTAGACTTTAGTGAGATAATTAACTCAGCAATTAAACATATTTTGTATTCAGCATTTGTCCTCCATAGCACACAGCATATGTGACGTTTGTCCTTTATTCAAATTCCTGCTTCTTGCAATCTTTTTTGTCAGCAGGAGTGGCAGCCGGTGAGAGCCCTTTCTGAAGGCCCACTGCTATGGTGCTTTACTTTTCAAGATGAATATTCACAGCTATGGTTTGGAAGGGAAGAGGCAGCCAAAGAGAATCATGAAGCTGAGCTAAACGAGCGGAATTGAGAGGCAAGAGACCTGTGCAACAGGCATTTGTGTCTGTTCCCTTTTTGCCAGCAGCGTTTGGAGGGGACATAGTCTAAGCCCCTCGTGATCCTTTCCGCTCTGCGTACGACTCAGCTTTATCCAGCTGCGACATGGGGCTGCGATGTCAAATGCCCCGAGCTCTGATCCCATTTGATAGCACAGCATCAGCATGGGTCAGCACACGGGCAGGAGAGATCCAAGGGAAAGCAAAGAACAAGCATTAAAGTCAATTAAGGAGGCTATAGTCCTTTGGTAGGCCTGCCTGCGCGCTCCACAGTTGATTTCTCACTACGACATCAAACACGGGAAGAGGCGTAAGAAACAACGGATTGTTAGAAATCTCACCGGCCTTTTCAGCGCAGAGTAGTTCTTCCATCATCAGCTCAGCAAAGAGTCTTCAGGGAAGCCGACTGTCCCAGAAGGTACGAACTACGATACAGGAGCGATGTCCTCCGTATCACTGCCCGATCTCCATCTCGTTTAGAAAAATCAGGTCATTAGGAAAAAGTTACAAGTCTAGGGTAAATAAAACATGCTACTTCTGACTTTATAGGCAGGATCAAGAGGGACGAGGGAATGCTCTGTCAGGCGGAGGTGGGCAGATATGCCATCCAAAGGGTGACACGGTACTTCTGTACGTCAGCCCAAACCGCACAGCTGTGGCTGACAGTGTGCAAGTTAACGCCCGAGCACACCACAATTTATCTTTTTTTCTTTGAGACAACAATATGTGAGGCTTCTTTTCAGGGCAGAACTCTGAGCCTCAGGGAAACTCCAATATCCTCCCGCTCTGTGAGACTCCCATGGCCCAATTTAAGCTGCTGCTGCTGCGGGGGGTGGAAGGGCTAACTTCTGAGCTGGCACAAATTTCTGCAGCAAGTGTACTATGACAAGTCATTCCAAATTAATTTCTTCCTTTCCCAAGCTGTATTTGCCAGGTTACGTGCTAAAATCTTGTTTCTTGCTTTGTCCTGAAACACTGTGGTGCATAATAAACAGCAAGCCTCAAGAGGTTGTTCTACTGCTAATTTTAGGCGATGGAATGTGTCATGTGTGCATTCGCGATACGCACAAATCACCACGTATCTGCAGCACAACCTTCCCTAAATCCGGCGTGTCCGACCTGTGAAATCTGTGGCCATTTACGGAGCGCAAAAGTTGCACTGATAAATGCTTTTCACTCTCAGACATCAAATGTGTTTGTTATTGTAGTGACCTTGGGAGATGAACAGGAAAGCGCTTTGTCCTTACCCTGGCAGACAGCCGCCGCAGCTGGCTGTGCTTTAGGACAGGCCACACGAAAATAGGTCTGGCCGTGGGACAGGGGGATGGCAGAACCCTGGAACTTCTGCGAGTTGTTGGAGTGCCGTTAATAGTCCCATCAATAGGTGACATCTCTGAAAATGAACCCCAAGGTTGGATCGATGATTTCACTTACAGTGATCCACAGATACGACAACAGGCTAATTTTTGGGAAAACCTGTTGTGCTTCACCCCTTAAAAAACCCCAGAACTGCTCTTTTTACCAAGCTAAGTGGGACAGGAGGTGTGTTTGTGGGGAAATACTTCGGGAGAGAGACAAATACAATGGAAACAAAAGGCTGTGTTAGGAAGTGTTGCTCCAAAGCAGATGAGTTTTGTGCTATATCTGCCACAAGTATTAATACAAAGAGGAGAGATTAGAAGAATCAATAACTTGCAATGCAAATAATTTTAAGAAACTGAGATCAAGGTAATTTAAACGTCAGTCATTTTGCTGATGGCTACAGATTTTGCTGTTTGTTATTTATTTTCCCTTCTCTTGCCTTCCCGTGAAAGGTGCAATACCAACAGAGGGAAAAGCCCAGGGAAGAGCAGCCTCGCTCTCTGCTCCCGCTTCAGACGTCCCACAGCCTTTGAGCAGGCAGGTCCCACCCCACCTTCTCCCGAGAGCCACCCGAGCTGCCTGCAGAGCGTCTCCGCAGCCTGCTCAGCTCCCTGCCCCGACCTGTGCTCCCTCGACACGCTCCCCAGGGGCTGCGCAGGGAGCCCACAGAGCATCGCTTGCAGATCGCTTACCTTCGGTACTTACCGTCGGAGCAGAACAGCCAGCAAACCCATTGGGGAAGAGGGGATGTGACTATTCCCAAGGACCCAAAAAGTAGGTACGCTTGAAACCGAGCAATTTTTAAGTCCAGTGAAGTGTTACTTCCAGCATGAGCAAGAAAAATAATATATAGAATGAGAGGTGATTTTCAGGCTGAATCTATTTCTTGAATTATTATCTCATATGCTGTTATTATTCCACAGTAATGCTTCTTTGAGGGCAGTATTTTACCCCAATGTGAACATCGCCATGGCACCACAGACAGGGAGACCTTCCAATTTCTCTCACACTCAGTTTAGGAGCTCTTCCATTTTTCTACACGTTTACACTGCACCACTGACGTGAGATATTTGATCTAGAATGATGACAATTCTTTGCTTCTCTTCACTCCAGCCTGTACTCCATCTCCTTTACAAACATCACCAGGGAGTAACGGGGCCTTGGGAGGCAGAAAGCCCAGCCCAAGCTCGCCTGTGAGCACCTGGCACAGCTAGGATGAGGAGACGGACGTGCTGGGTCCTCCTCTCATTTGAGAAGCAGCTCAGGTCGACATGGCTCTGAACTTTGGAGCCGATCTGCCTGCTAAGCTGCGCCACATTTATGATTTGCGGGTTTCTAGTCTGACTTGGCTTCATTTTTTAACTTTTCATTTTCCTTTTAGGGAACCAAACTGTTCACTGGGCTTGGCAGCTGACGGCTATTAACTGTCACACTCCAATAACCGAGGGATAGTTAGAACAGCATTAAATATTTGCACTGTGCAGCAAGGCTATACTTCGTCTCGGTGCACATGAATCCCATGCTCTTTTCACACTGGAAGAAAACCCACCTTATTGCTATTCAAATCTATCTGTCTGTCTCTCTTCCCATACTGTCATTACGCATGCAAGGCCTGTCAGTGCCACTGACACAAAAAACCCCTCTCGCTTTATGCCAACACCAGTGACACCTGAAAAAAAACAAGACACCAAAGAATTACTGCTTTAAAAATATTGTTTATTTGGCCTTCATTTTCTAATAAGGCCGCTTATTCCGTGTCTTTACAAAAGTCTTTCTCCTGCCCTGCAAGGGTGCATGTTTCCACTCCCAGAACAGCTTATAAATAATTCTATACGAAAAGTGGGGTTTGGTACCTGAGGTTTGTCTGTTTTGTACGTCCCTGGTTAAACCGTGAAGCTTTATTTTGAGCACAGGTTTTTTTACCCTCATCATCTTAACTGCCATTTTGAGTCTAATCTGTTAGGAAATACCCTACATAGGCACTCCTCGTGGTCCGCTTTTAAAAAGCAAAATTTATTTTGGCCTCTGCAGGAAGCATTTAAAGCACATAATGAATAATGTTTGACACAGGAGTCAGTTAGCAGTCATTTTAGATTAACAACACCGCTCAGAAAAAAACCTTGCAGGGGATTAGACCAAGGGAAAGATGCTTAGGCAATAACCTCTGAGCCAGTTGGCTGCTGAACTACTCACAACAGGCGTAACTATCTCTCAAGGTCTGAAGTGTGAGAATTATCTCCGGGAAGAGAACAATGAGTTAGTAAGAGATAAAACAATAGGCTCCCGCTCTCACACAAGCCGCCAGCACCGCGCGCGTTCTCTCCTCGTTTAAATCGGCAAGACCTTCAGACAGGAGCAGCCGGTGCCCAAATTAAGACTTCCTCTCTCCCTTTGATCTTATGTAAAAACTAATGAATTGTATAATCTCCAGCACCTCAGAAATCCCGCTGGTGAAAGGGAAACTATCCTTACCTTTCCCGTGCCTGTCTCAATTCACTAAACGGGAGCTATATTTAACAGCAGGCCAACCACATGATCACTGCAAAGGAACAGCACAAGGATCTGTAATCCTAATGCTCTGGCGCTGCGACTGCTGTAAATCCTTCACAGAAAGATTTCCTTTAAATCCCAAACATGTCATCACACTTTTAATTAACATTTCTTTATGAAAAATGTGGATAAGACTCTTTAAATTAAAGACTGCTCCCAGACTTGTCATCTTAAAACAGTGTGCATTTCTACTGTCATTTTCATGTAGCATATTTTACGTCACTTGATAAGTAAAGCTCCTTTCCTTTCCTTTCCTTTCCTTTCCTTTCCTTTCCTTTCCTTTCCTTTCCTCTCCTCTCCTCTTTCCTCTTTCCTTTCCTCTTTCCTTTCCCCTTCCCTTCCGTGCCTTAACCCTCAAACAAGCAGTAACAGCTAGCACTATTTTTCAAGGGCAAACAAATAGCTTTGAATTAGTTCACGCACAAAAGGGAAAATTCAAATAATCACAAGACCAGCAATGAGCACAGGCAGAGGTGTGGCTGCTGCTGCCCTGCTTGCATTCTCCCCACCTTCACCTCTTGCGTTCACCATGGAACTGAGCTCACCGCCTTCTTTACAGAGAGAGGGAAGGGATCTGCAGCGGACCACCTGCAGAAACGGAAGCACAACCTTCATTTCCCGATTTTAGCACACGGCTTTCTGCAGCCCTGCGCCCTGGCCTGCTGATCCCAGCAGCACTGCCACCCGCACACGGGGTACGAAACCAAGCCAAAAATGCACGATGCTGGGCACAGGAGGTGCAGTCCTATTTCCAGCAAAAGGGAAGAGTTTTGTCTGGGTGAGGGTGATGGGCTTTGGACGGTGGCTAGTGGGAAAAGGATTTCCAATATTTGCATTCCTGCAAGTAACCCAGGTAAGAACGCTGGGTTTGAGTGACGGCTCAAGCTCAGCGACAGACTTGCTTCAGTTATCCCATCTGGGATTTGAGACAGTGGCACGCGTCACTGGCAGGCAACTCTTTCAACGTGGTTTTTCAGGAAGCCCAGTTTTCTAACGTGCCTCTGGGTGGAATGAGGTGGTAGAGGACCACAGAGAGAGAGGAAGAACATTTGTGAGAGACGATATTAAGGATGGCACCATTATCCATTATACAGACAAAACCCCCTTCATCAGTGAGAAGCAGGAAAGAAATACAGATCCTGAAAAGAATCCAGAATGAAATTGTCAGGCAATTTGACAGCACAAATTGAAGTTATTTAGCATGATTTGGCAATATGTTTCTAAGTGCCTATATATCATCCAAGAATATCCATTGACAGATATTGGAGAAATAATGAATGGCTAAATAGAGCAGGTCAGACTCCGATGCCCTTCCGTGAATCGGGGAGTAGTTTATTCCTCAGCTGCTCCCACTGGCCTCGAATTATGCTTTGTAGCTGACACTTGGGGCCAAATGTCAGGAGCTCGAGCTCACCAAGCACGTCAGCGGAAAAGCTCAGAACAGAACCTCTGACTTGACTCTCTTGCACCCTCAATTGAAAACAAGGAATAGCCAAGAGAAAGCAAGACAGAAAGACAGACAGAAAGACAAAAAGAAAGACAGACAGACAGACAGACAGACAGAAAGACAGACAGACAGACAGACAGAAAGAAGGAACCCCCTGCTATGTTATGACTAACTTCCTTTAAATATTCTCCCTTCCTTTACAGTAGTTATGCTGTCCCATCGTTTCATTGGTACGGTAAATATTCTGTTTTAAATAGGCCATCATTTTCCGGCCAGAACATTGATAAAGTTGTTTCAAAACGAAAGGAAAGTGTCACGGAAGCAGAGCAAAGGCAACAGCAAACATAATCACTAGACCATTGAGTTTTTCCTCACTGACAGCCAAATTCATGCAGTAAGCATCGGGGACCACACATTAAAAGCAGGGATTGCAACACATCCTTCCTCAGCCTGTCAGCTTTTCTTGATTAAAATATATCGCATGGATACATCAAGTTAAAGAATTAAAAATTAACCACGAGATGTAAAAAGTAACATTTTTCTGATCAGTCCACAAAGTCTGAAGACCATGTACACTGCAGCCTCTTTCGGCTTTGTTTGCGGTTCCTTTTTCACCCCAATATATCCACTCCTCTTCTGCTCTCCTATGCTAGAACATGAGAAATGTAAAGTCCGCAGCTCTCCCGAGAGCAGCGCTACGAAGAAACCAGGCAAATCTCATTGCACAGAGTTCAAAGGAGCAGGTTCACAAACAGACACGGCCTGTACACGCAGCCTTTTTCAGACAGAAACTGTGAGCCCAAGTCCTCGAAGAACAGACCGTACTTACAGCGCAGCGACCTGTGCTTGCCTGAGCTCCGTGGCCCCACGAGGATTTTGAGAAGTGCTGGTCTGAAGCTCCTTGACGCTCTCGCAGGGGTCCCACCAGGTGATCCCTACGACGACCAAGCCAGCTGTCCAATGCACCAAACTGGATCCTCGGCCGAATAAGGGGATTGGGATCACGGCCTGGGTTTCTCTCCATTCTCTTTGCAACACACAAGCTGTCCCAACCACAGTCAGCCTCCGTGCATCCCTAGTTCTGCGCTATGCCGTGAGGTGCGAAGCCGACCCCAACTTAACATTCTTTGATGAACCTGAGCCATTAATTTTTCGTCTCTCCTGCAGTACAATCACCAAATGGATGTTCCTTCCCTTCCTTGTTGCTGAGATCACCCTTGAACACCCACCTGGACACCGAAAGCCACATATGAAATGTTGAGATCTGGCAGGTACCGTGGGCTAAGCACCTGCTCCCTGTTCCCACTTCAGTACGATACCTGGAAGAAAGCCGGACACATGCCAATACAAAACCAGGAGTTACTGTATGACAATTTTTTATTTATCAGTATCAAATTACATAGCAAAGTAATGAATGCAGTGTCAGATCACCTCTTTGAATACTGTAAATACAAACAAAATCCACCATATTGCTTAATTATCCAAAGTAAATTAAAAGTTTAAAAATGTGCGTTTCAGAGATTCCATTTGGCATATCCTGTCAATATTTCCTGCATAAATATTTCTGTACCTCATTTTCACAATGTGTACCTCTAGAAAGCTCACGTGGAGGAGATAGGCTCTATCTGCATGTTTATGTTTACCATCACCTCGTGCCCTGAAATCACTGAACGTACCGATCTGCTAGCTCACCAGACAGACGAACGTGACCGCGCACAGAGCGGCCGGACCCCGCTCTCACGCAGTGCCGGACCCAAAGCTGCTGGCGTCGGCGCCAGACGACTGAACGCACGGCACCGGCTTCATATCAGCTCCTCAAATTACCGACAAAAGAGCTGTTCGCCTGCACGGCAGCTGGGCTGGCTCTGGCAGCCAGACCTCGCACGCTCAAGGCCGTACGGAGATTCTGGGGACATTTACACTGCTCTCACACCAGCGGGACTCCAGTTTATAGAAAGAACGATTCCTGGTTTGTAACCTTAAGTGACAAAGAGTCAGGTCTGTTGATTTCACCTAAGTTGGGTAGGATTTGGCCACAGCTGGATATAAACTAGGTAATTCAACAGAAATATTGTAATGGTGTTAATCAGCAGTGTCATTTACATGGGATTTCCTTATAAACTGTGTAAATAGAACAATTTTTCCTGATGGATGAGAGAATAAGTTTCACTTAGCACTGTTACCAAAAGTTAAGACTACTGAGACATGGAAGCAGTACGTAAAGGAAAACACCATAGAAATACATCTTTTGTTGAGAATACAACGAACAGAAGTACAGAAGCGTTGATGCAGGGAATTGGAAGGGTGAGGAAAGGGAAGGAGGCAAAATTTCGGCAGCAATCCCACGCCAACATGGGAGTTACTCTTGATCCCTCCAGTCCACCAGTATCAGTGGAAGTCAGGCTTCTCTGGGAAGGTGCAACCTGAACGTTTGATGATGACACTGGCGGCGTAATGGCCAGCCCGGATGCACTCGGTCACCGGCCGGTCATAGACGAGCTGCGAGAGGAAGCCTACAGAACAAAGCGGGAGAGAAGGACAAGGAAGAAAACGGTTAGGTTGGTTTCTTGAGTGTAGCAGTTTGTCACAGGGCAAAGCACTGAAATACTGGCCTGGCTGCATGTGCACGGGAGAAAGGCACATACCAAATAAATGTTATCTATATTCACAGTTATGGGGGTTCACACGGAAAAGAAGGTGAGACATTTGTACCTGGTGAGGGAAGTTAGATGGCATCTGTTGCCCACGATTACAGGAAATTTAACCTAGGACTTCAGAAGCGGCGAGTACCTCTTCGTGTGTTCAGGCAGCTACGGGAGCAGCAATCCGCACGGAGAACCAAGCACCTCTTGGAATCGGGGCACTTGGTTCACCGAGTCAGCTAGCAAAGCCCCAGCACGCGCGGCTCAGAGAACCAGAAGCCCCTGGGAGCTCCGTGTTTTGAAAACCAGAGCACCTCTTTAAATGAATATAAGCAGAGAGTCCGAAAAAGGAGATTATTCCTAGAACGTGGAAAAGTGAAGTACAAGCGGCACCAGAAATTTTATGGATCGAGTCCCTCCTTTCTGAAACATTTTGTCTTGGCTGAAACTATTGTGATCGAAAGCGTGACAGAACCTATGGCAGAGGCGAAAGACGTGTTTTAAATGTGGAAGAGGTTTTCAACATGTGAAAAGTAAATTTTGTATCTTATAATTTAAAATTCCACTCTGTCATTCTAGAGGTAGTATTTTATTCACTTTTGTCCTGGTTTTAATATGTTTCAGATGTATCTCTCTTCCTCATCGAATCACAGAAGGAAAGTGAGACTTGCCCAGAAAAATCGGAATTCTAGCAAGTTGAAACACGTTCTTGTTAAAGCTTTCATCCACCACTTCAAGTTCCTGTGTCACGCTCTGACAGGCCTCGGACTCCGACTGTACAAATCTAGTCTTGAAACCACCTCTCTCCTAAGTACTACGTAGCTCACCGGTACTGATTTCTGACACATTAAAGATACAAATAAATATAAAGATCAGATTTTGATTCAAAGATGATATGTTTTGCTAGCTTGCTTTCAAATACGAATGCTTGGTTATGACTGGAACAAAGGCTCTACATGATATCGTGATGCTCTCATTTAACCTGTGCTCCTCTTCTAAATATTTCCTTTTGTGGCACATTACAGCCTATTTTTAGAAGATGATAAAAGTATTTTATCCTAGGCAATAATGTCTGCTCCTTGAAGATTAAAAATCAAGTAAAACATGAAAAATAAGGTCAGATCAACAAAGCATAATACTGGTGAGCAAAAGACCCCATTTTTATGAATGACCAAGCTCTGTCTTGGCTTCTCAGTTATGACTGATGGCGAGAAGCAGCCTAGTTGATGTAGAAGCCTATCGCTGATGGCAGCCAGGGGACCAGAGACAACACAACTGTGGCAGGATGGCCCAGCTGCAATGGCTGGGTGACAGTCAAGAGATCTGAACGGCATGCCTGGCAGAAATCAGACCATTTCTGAATAACGAGATGAAAGCGGTCTGCTCTCCGTTAAATTAACACGTGTTCTTAGAAAGAACTTTCTTGGATACGTGGAGAATGTCAGTCACTGAATTGAAACTGCCTGGGAGGCAGGAGCTTGCCAGGGTGCTTCTGGGTGGTTAAAACTTCAGCGCAAGTTGTAACCGCACGTGAAATAAGGCTGTTCAGGCAGTCCACTTCCGACTCGGTCAGAATCGAAGATGCACTGGGCAGGCTCCACAGCCAAAAGCGAGGTTCAGTTTGGGCAGAGCACGAATTCAGAGAGGGGCTTATACATGAAAGAACAACTATCCTTGATGTTTATGATCAAGGCACCAAACACATATGAAGATGAGAAAATCCAAGGAGCAAAGGACCATAAAACGTGAATTATTTTTCAATATCAACTAGACCGAGACTGTCCCCACCTCCCAGGCTCACTGCAGTTTCAAGCTGGCATGTATTTTTGTCTTCAGTGAAGCTACATCTTATTTATTCTGACCTAAGTGAAAGCGGAATCCAGTGAAAAAACATCCTGTTCTAATTGGGGATAGAAATGAGAGATCTCTGTGATTTCAGAGTGGTGGAGAAATGACATTAAGTACAGCTGTCACATATGAGATATGTAGAAACCGCAGTGAGGAGTTCGCCCTCAAACCATTGTCTTGTCTGTTGAGTTTCTCTTAAAAGGTATGTGTTTCATAGATGAAATAGAAATAGCAGTATCTGACACACTATTGCATCGAGTGACAATACAAACACACGTATCACAAACACAGAGCTACATCACACGCTAGGACTAGGCAGTTGGCAAAGCAGACCCCGAGGGAACACCAGAAAGCGCTGCTGTTTGAGCAGAGAAACAAAGAGCTCTATCAGGCTGGCTGCCTTCTCTGTGGAATGTGCTTTTCAGTTAGTAGTAAAAAGCAACATGGTCGGGATATAATCCAGAGTTTGCCTCCTCCAGCGTACGAGGTGCAGTGATGCGAACCCCATGAGCCGTACCCTCACGGCATGGTCTCAGCTCTTTGGGTTCCAGCTGAGGAAGTTACTGCCCCGTCTGTTTTTCACCATCCTTCTCTGCTCCCTGTACAACCCGTTACTCTGCCAGAATGAGCCAACTCAGTCCAACCAGTCAGCTGCTGAACAGTAGATTCTCACTAACCCAGCCGATGTAACCTGAAGGGGGTTAGTGAGTACTCAGAGCGCTCCACAAGCGAGCAGGGCGGTGGAGGGAAGATGATCAGCAGTTGGAGGCTGTAATCTCCTTAAGGTGCCGTGACTGGAAATGCAAGAAGATAAGCGCACGTGGCTTCAGACTTACTTCACACTCCTCCTACGACCTCACAGACAGGAAGGGCAGGACTGGACTCTGATCCTGTATCATGGGACTAGATCATCCCAGCACGTGCCAAAGCAGCTCAGCAGCTATGTTCACTTCTGCCGTGGCCTGAACTCGTTCCTGGCTGTCACGGGAACGGGGTGCAGAAAGCGGTAGTCTGTTTTGGCTCCATGAGACAATCTCAGTTCAAATATTTTACCCAAACACAACTTCAGGCAGTATCGTCTCCCATCTTCTAACTGCAGCGACTCTGCACTAGCGTTTCTACACCGCGGAAGCCACGGACGGCATTACGTGCATCGTGTACCACGATGGGTGGGTTTGGGAGGCTGGACTAGATGACCCACAGAGGTCACTTCCAACCCCTAACATTCTGTGATTCTGTGTACCACTCTCTTCAGGCTAGAACACAAAGGCCAGAGCCAAACTCAAGGCTTTCCCACTTGCCTGCCTCCTGCCCTGACATCCAAAACGCTCATCATGCGTGGGGTAGGAGAAACGGCAGTTGCAGCATGTCTAGCAGGCCACCTCACCGTAATCAGCCATCTCGGTAAGCTTTCGGAGTAGACTGGGATACCTTCTGTCCCGCACAGGCACTGACAGCCAGGTAGCCACCTCGTACCTGGTCACGACAAACACTGATTTGGAACTGTGTCCAACTCATCCCCCTGACTCAGCATCTTCCTAGAAAGCAAAGACAACTTTGCTGCAAAAGCTGCTTTAAACCTCGGAGTGGTACAAAATGTATTTGCATTCCCAGATGATAGAAGTGATTATAACACACCAATAGCTATTTTTGGGCCATAATTATTTCTTTTCTGCTCAGTAAAGAACAGCAGCTCCGGAATCACTTTGCTCTGAAAAGTGTGCCTGAAATAATTGAGAGCTAATCTTTATTATCTCCAGCTTCCTTATTACATATGCTCAAAGGCAGTGTTTGTAATTGTTAGGTCTGCGAATGGAATGAGGGACGGAAAAGGCAAGTTGCTCTCTTCCTTTTTGTGCTCACCGCCAAACGGAAAGTTCTGCAAGCCAAGTGCCAGAAGTGAGCCTCAAAACCCAGACCAACACCACAGCCCTCACTGAAACCAGCTCAGATCTCTTTGGGGATGCCAGGCAGGTCTGAACAGCCACCGCAAGACAGTTCCCAGACCGACACAGAAGGCGTTGTCTTGACTTTGGTACTTCCAAGAGCTGAGTAGCACTGAAAAATCATTAAAGGAGAACCAAGTTCATCGTCTTGCGGCCAGCAAAATGGACATTTCAGACGCAACCTCACTGAAATCAGTGATTTCTCTGACAGTTTTGATTCCAGATCACCAGTGGTAATTCCGAACGGACGCCTAGCGCTAGTGCAGTTGGACGGGAACGTAGGAGTCCAATTGCGGAGATTTTAAAACAATTCTTGTCTGCTTCAGTAATGGTTTAACAACACTTAAAAACAGCTCATACTGAAGCCAAATGTTTCATTTCAAATTGTACACTTGACAATTAATTTTAATGACTGTTAATTACTAATGCTGGCTGGAAATCCATTTATAGCCTCCGACACCCAGCTCCCCCACTACTCGTCTTTCTGCAGTTTCTCTCCCACTTCCAACCTTTATAAAGTGCCCAAGGCAAAATTAATGTTATTTTTTTAAACGCAAGAGAGAAAAAACAGAAAAAAGCAATTATCAAATGCATTCATTATACACAATTACGAGCTGACCCTGAGTCAGAGCCCCTCAAAACCTCTTGGCTATGCGATGTTCCCAGACAACCCTCCCCTTCCAGCCAAACCCTGACGCACCAGATACAATCCACGCGAGCCAGGCCGTTCGCCGGCAGAACAGTCCCAGCCACGGCCAGAAGCACAAACAGCTGAGCTGCCGCCTCTTTTTTTTGCGTTTGAAGTTTCTACAGCTTAATTTGTGAACTGCCTTTTTTAAATCAGTGTTATTCCACCACGGGGGACGGTTGCAGGCACCTTTTCGCACTCTCGTTCGTGTACAGCATTTATCACGGCTGCTTGAACGCTCATCTATTTTTACGTGATCCCAGGCCAGCAGCGTGGGAAGATGCAGTTTTCAAGAAACATTACCCTGGCAATTTAAAGCTTCGTCGCTGATACGACTGAGGCTTTTTGGGACGCCTTTTGGCGCTGCTGGAGTGGGTCGATGCTGCGGCAGCACGCGTCTGGTCAGCTGCGATCAGGTGGTTAGCGGCGCCGGTGCCAAGAGCCAGCCGGGGTTTTGTCAAAGGCGTTGGCAGCAGCCGATTCTGCAACACGGTCGCTGAACAACCCTACGTCAGCGTGCTGAGGCTTCTCCTTCCCTCATTTTGTGGCAGATGGTGGATATTACAGCCAAGAACTGCGGTAAGCCAGAGGCCCCGCTCTTTGCTATCGAACCGAATGTTGGCGATTCTAAATGGAAACATTTTTGATTAAGGGTGGGATCTGGCTCCTGTTTTCCTGTATTTTGGCACTGTGGTCTGACACGTTAGACTTACAGTGTATAAGACAAATTAAACATAAGCATCTTCAAATACTCTACGCTTCTTGCAACCTTCACACACCTTAGCACTTTCTCTCTCAAAATACAGTTTAAGAATTCTTCCATGCACGCACATATATGTTATTAACTACAAATGTCTGTGTGTACAAACAAGTGTCTTTCCCTCTCTTTTAAAACGAAACGGCTCCGTGCTTCTACAGAACTGCAGTGCCAGGCTAATTACAAGGGAAGAGAAAAAAGGTTCCTAACTCTCTCAGAAAAACAGTCATTTAAGATGTGTACTGAACAAGTGGCAACCTTGAAATCCCACTCTCACTGAAAAGAACGGTCGAAAACCCTTCCTGACTATACCACTGGAGGAAAGTTTTTATTAAAACTAATTAAACTACAAAAATCTCAAGTGGTTAACTGATTTTAGGGGCTGAATTTCTGGCAATTCTAATTTTCCTCTCATGGCTTCACTTAGCGTTTCACAACCATGACAGTCGACAACGAAAAGCTGCAGTTAAATTCATCCTTCCTGACACCATGCTAAGCACCAGCTTCTCCCTCTCCAAGTAAAATCAATACCATGTTTGAGTAAACACGTTTACAGCTTTATTAGGATGTCTCGCCTGTTCTGTAACAGCTACTTGAAGCTGTGGTAACAAATCGACTCGACTCAGTTAAACCTAGAGAGCTGAGTAAGAGGCTCATCGATAAGGTTGTTATAAAAATAAACTGCAGGAGATCAGAAAGCTGGAACAAACAGCCTGGTAAATGTCAATATTTTCACTTCCAGAGAACGACAAAACCATGAGATCATGAATAAAATGTTTCGGAAGTCTATATTGACTTTATTTATGAAATGGTCGTGTGCTAAATGCATTTCGCTGCCTGCATACAACCCTCTTCCACAAACTTCTGATTTTCTGGTCACCGGCATGAGCGCTAAACCAAGCACATTTTCCAGAACAGCAGCTAGCCTTGGTATTGCTGCCCCTGTCCCTCTCATTCCCTTTATATTTACAGACACGTTTTGAATGCACTGAATTTCTGTAAGGATCGCTGGCATGGGTGTACGTCTTCCTCAGCCTGAGGTTATGCAGGCATTTATGGCCACATGCAAATAATACAACTTTGCATTTACTAGACTGCTATGAATAAGCAAAAGGAGCGTTTTCAGTTTAGCAGCCTTTTCCTGGAATGGAGAGGAGGTGTTGAATACACAAAGCAAAGAAGAGTTCAGACTCTAGTGCTTTAAACCATTACATGTGGAAAATGTTAATGAAAGATTCCTGCAAGAATGTGGCAATAAAAAAACCCAAATAAAACTCCGCTACATCCCTCTTATTCCATTAGGAATCAGTTACTCAAGGCTGAACATTTTATTGCATTGCATATATGATCCCCACTGTTTGGCTCTACCGGGCCAGCTCACTGCAGCTTGTCGGGTGAGGTGTCATCGTACGTCCCAAGGGCTGCAGAGACGCCTGGCCCACCAGAGACCCTCCCTCAGGAACGCGAGCAGTCTTTGTGCACGTAGGAGCCAACGGCCGTTGTAAGTCTACAGTGGTTTGGTCCCGAAGGCCGTGCAATGGATGGAGAACACTTGGGTCCAGATCTGAAGCCTACTGAGATTGCTGGGAGTTATTCTGCCACTGGCCTGTGTCCTGAGCGAGTACTGTCCCTCCTTGGGGAGGAGGGGGGAACAGCTCAAAGCTGGAGGAGAGGCTTACGTGTTTCACACTGTGACACCCTTCACACCAATCCTCATCAGCAGACTCCAGTTGTCACCTCTATTAAACTCCCCAGCGCACCTGATTGTCCAAGAAAAGAATTATTTCAGTCTACACTACCGTCCAAGAAAGACGTGATGGAGGAAACCTGATAACAAAGTTATAGCTTCTTATGGTTGGGTCCTATTTTTCATTTTTAAGTCCAGATTATGAACTTTGGGAAATTCCATTTTGGATCCAAATCTGGTGGCTGTGGGCTTGTCTCCAACAGCCAGGATCGGAGGAAAACACTGGATTAAAAAAACGCCCCTCCAAGCTTACAAGGAATATTCAAGGCACTGTATAAGCCAAACCAAATACCGGTATTTTTCTTGGAAGCATCTTCTCTAACTATCTGAAAAAACTACTTTCCAGGCTGATACTTCTCTTTGTTTTTCCTATAAACATCTCCTAGAAAGTTTCCTAGAAGTGTTCTTCAAAAGCTAACATTCTCCTTAGCCATTTTTGAGACAGCAGAATGACATAAGCTTTCTTTTATCAGTACCCGAGGAAATTTTCTGAGCCTCAAAACAGATCTGTTGTCTTGACATTCAATGGTGCAGATGACTACACCGACTACCTGGGATAAGAGGAAGTGAATTTCACTAACTTAACGTAGAAATAATGAAGTTCTAAGCATAGCAAAATGGAATGCCATGTACTATCCTCTATTTAGTTTTTAATCTATAAGCACAAAAAAGGCTACATGAATGTAACTCCATAGCTGAGATTCACAGGCACAACAGCCAGGAGATTTGCAGCTGTGTTTGCCGGGCGAGCGGCTCTCGGCGAGGTTTTATCTGCAGGGACACCTCCACACGGCCAGGTCAGCAGTCTGCAAGGAGGATCCAAAAGCAACACCCAGTGCGGTGGGAACACGGCAGCGAGACAGCCTCGGAATTTCTTGACTTTCGTGGGCGGAAATAGCCTACCCTAGCATGATACTCACATTGCTCCTATTTTAATACAGCGGCATTTAAAATCTTTTGCCTCTTTAAATATCTGGTACAGCCCTGGGTTGATACTCCTCATTTACCCATCACCCACAGCTGCAACCGGCCTGCAAGCACTGCTGCTACCGCTGCTTTCAACTGCAATGGTCTTTTTCCTTTTGCTTCTTTCTTACTGCAACTTTGCCACCTTCGCACTTCCAGTGGGAGCCCACTTCAGCGCGGGGGAAGCGAACAAGGTGTGGGAGACTTTACCATCCTGCTACACACTAGAGGCAGCTGCAATCGGGCGAGGATCCTGCCAGCTGATACCACAGCCCGAGAAGCACCATTACGGTCACTGCGTCAGCCCCCACTGCACCACTCCAAGTTGTGTCAGACGAGAAATAGGTAACATACTTCAGCGTTTTTATATTTCATGGTGTGGCAGTGCATCTCCTGCGACTACAGCAGCAGCTTCATCTGACACACTGGGTCTTAGGGGACTACATCCTGCCCTGGCTCCCAGGGGAACGCTCTTGATCCACCCTGACTAGTGCCTCTGTCTCTACTCAGAATACGTTCAAATAACACAAAAATATTACCAACAGTCTGCCAGCAAGATAATAATAACTCATTAAAGTAATTTCTAACCTTCCACATGAACATTTTCTTTATCGTTACATGATTTTCTAACACATGACGCATTCACATAAAATGAAATGCTACGAGGATAGGGATAGTAGGCATGACGAACAATTTTACGTGGCGATGATTTGGTTTGAGGCGTTAACTCAATCTGTAATTGTCCCATAGCTATTACAGCAAAAATTGGAACTTTATCACTGCTTTTGAAAATCTGTATGTAACACGGTAGGTTTGTTTTTTAAAATGTACGCAACCTATTCGGCGTTTACTTCTCACAAAGCCTGTCCGGAATGTCACCGAGTCTATGCTGAGGTAAATTAGCCCTTTTAAAACCTGGTTTTGGAAAATATTCATCCTCTTGCTGGGTACTGAGGCTCCCTTAACACTGACAGTGTCACTGACAGGAAAGAGACACAGCAGCCAGGAGGATCAGGTCCTGCTTCAGTCTAATTAGAAACTTCTGAGGGTTTTTAATTCCATACGCTGATCCTTTTAAATGGGTCTCTCACCTCTACGTGTCGTTTAAAAAATGACAGCAATTGTACCAATGTTTTGCTGTACGTTAATTCTACTATGTATTTTTCTGGATTGCCTTTAAGTTGTACAGGTGAAAATGTGAATTACCACATTTAAGTTACGGTATTTTGATAAAAAATACATACGGAATAAAATGAAGATGAACAGTTAGAAACCAAGAGAAGAGCAGAAATTAAAACAAAACAATTAAACCAGACTGGATCACAATTAAATCATACTTGGACAACACTTGCGACCAGATTTAAGTATAGTGCCAGCACAGAAGAGTGTATTATTCCCACAGAAATCATTTTGACTGGAAATTGGTAAAAAGTGAAATAGGGAATCCAAAAAACCCCAGGAATATTCCGTGGTTTTCGTGAGTGATATCTATTCTTATGTTTTTGTTTGCGTAGCTGCAATTCAAACTGGGGCACATTTCTAAATTGTGCTAGTGCTAATGTCGAAATCACCAGTGACCGGCTACACTATTGATCAGAACGATGCTGTGCCTCTCGCCGGGACGGAGAAAATCCACCAGGACCATATAATCTGGTTATTTGCCAGTTTGCAGAAGGTCAGTTACAGAGATAACGTGGCCTTCTAATAGCCTAGGTTTAGATGCGATGCTTATCTGCGAGAGTGACGAATGTCATCAGACCCCACGGGGGTAAGTCATGAGGAGGTTGACAAGTTGTCCCCTAGTCAGCCGAGACTGACGCCCTATCTGCAGCTCAGCCATTACGCTCACGGACGCCGTTTATAAAACAGGAGTATTAAGGACGGGCAAAACGGGCTGTCAGTCAAAACGCTGATGACATTGAGAAGGTATTTCTATTTCAAAGCTTCATATCTCATCAGCCGCGATCTCGGTAACAACAGGATTGCTCAGAGGCAATTAGCCACCCATGTTGTATAAATGAAGACTGAGAGAGTGCTGATTTCTGTTGTAACATTTATCTTTACTTCAGAGAAAAGACGGAACCATCCAAAGTAGCATCCCCTTGTCTCTTCGCTCGTGAAGATAAATTTTGTTGCAAAAATCAGCCACAACAAGTTACATGCACATACATATTTAATCGGTATCACCAAAAAACTACCCCTCGCTCCCAGCTGGCAAACCAAATTGCATCTCAGAGCTCTGGTGTTATCAGAAGGCAGTACTTCACAGCAGTCATATTTTATCCACTGTATTTCTATCAAATGTGATTAAAAAATGCAGACAACTTCCCAAGGTATCTTAAACAAGCACAAAAACCTTCTACAAATTGAAGACCACTGTAAGTGGATTAAGTAGCTTCTGACATCACACTCCTGCTGCTCAGTAAAGAACTGTTCCTGGTTCCCAGAACTTCTGTTCTAACAAATCTAGAATGTTTTAGGGGTGGCGAGTACTGGAGGGAGGGCAGCTCTTACAACAGAGATTCAGACAGAGATGAAAATACAACAAACAAGAAGAATATTTCATTTCTCTGCAATGCTTTTAGTGAAAACTGATTCTTCCGCAATCCTAAAGACCCCTATAGACCCATTAAGGAACTTTCTTTTTAACACAGTCACAAGCTCACTCCCAATTCAGTATCCTGGCAAACCATTCAAACCACTTGTCTCTGCTGAAGGCGTTCTCAAATCTTTCCGGCACGTTTAGCACTCCTGGTACCGCCACACAGCAACTGTCCATAAGAACCCATTCCCTCCCTCACACGTGCACCCCCCTCCATCCACACAGCTCCTTCACACGAAATATAGCACGACCTTCTTAGGCAATGTCACAAACACAGCCCACCTCTGCCCTGTGTCAGATGTATCATGAGAAGATGGAATTCCCACTGTACAAGCTTCATTTTTCTATCCTGTGAGCTTCCACTCTTCAGGCTCCAACACCGCCTGCTGAAGATGATCGAGGCTGGATTTTTGGAGGACCTGGAAATGGCACCTGGGAACCTAATTCCTATCGGATTGGAACTCCTAGGGCCATAGCACAACTTGGGCTGGAAGGGACCTCTGGAGGCCCCTAGCTTCAGCCCTTGGCATCAAGCAGGGCCAACTCAGATCATGTTAAATCCCATCTAGCTGATTTTTTTTTATTTTAAAGACTCTTGGATTCCTGCCACAAATGATGGGTTCTGCAGAACCGCAGCATAAGAACTCTTATACGGGATTCCATTCTGTTTCCATTTTTATCAATGGTATACTTGTTTAAATCCACTGGCTTCAGTCAAGGTAATCCAAAGTTATATTAGTGTGCTTGGAAAACAGATTCAGACCTTTTTTAAAAAAGGTTTCTGAATCAAAGTTTCAATAGTAGAGGAGTAATGACGAGCAATTACTCTGTGTGCTATGGGTTCTTTGCCAACCTATGTTTATATTTCTTGTGCTGTGTTTTTTAAAAACACACATTATGTATATGTATAATATATTCAAAGCATGTTTTGCATGAAGGATAATATTTTAACATTTCAATAATGTAGAAGTGTACCGAATATTACTTAGCTCCGAAGCCAAAGCCGCATGTCACTCTATAGAAAATCATGTGCATTTACCTCATGAAAACAGGCTAAACTTTGGCCAATGTGATGACCTTCAGGCAAACTCTTAGGAGTCCAAGGTCTTTATCTAATTTGTAAAGGCATTTAGATTAAGATGGAAAAATAATGTTTAGAATTAACCTCTGCATTAGAGATGAGGGAATGGCGCTACTGAGCCAGTTTGGCAACAGAAAGAGGAACAAAAGGAGGGAGGTATCTCCACTCAGCCCTGTGGTCGCTGAAGAAAAGCCAAGGATGCATGAGGCACACTCACGCGAGGCCACAGACGAAAGACGAAATTCCTCTTTCGCTGCTGTCCCTGCCTTCTGTCGGAGCAGCTCTCCGACAGCTGAGACAGCAGCTGGCCATCTCAGAAGAGTCACGCTGGGTTTTGCGCGCGAGAGAGAACCGCTTCTTCTGCAAGCATGTGCGCCAACAAAGTTCTGAATGCAGCTTTCCAACTCTAGGTAGTAGCTTTACGAGCCTCCCTGGCACACGAAAGCTGCCGATGGGATGTTTAAATTGGCAGGCGGTTTGAGCTGTTGACCCCAGCTCTGAGGCTGACCGAGACAAATTGCTATCAGCTCATATTTGGCACCGGACAACTCTTAACGAAGAGCTCCTTTCATCTTGGGACTTCCTTTCCTCGAGAATGGTGCAACATCTTCATAGCACGGTGGTAAGTCATGCACACGTGCTGTGATCATTCTGTCACTGCTTCACCACGCTACTTTTAAACGAGTTCCATACTCTGGTACTTTTCATGCAGTCTAGGACTAAATCATAGCAGATTACCAAGTCAATATATTTACATTAACAGAGCCTGAAGAAACATTGATTTTACACCTTCTATTCATTTATTACGAACCTTCTGTCCAGTTCCACTGAGCAGACAGATTCTAGGGGAGAGATTTTGCAGGGAGCAATGGCAGTAACCATCAGAAAAGATGCTTATTGTCTTCGTTAGTTCCAGCGGCAATGACCAAGGGGGGTCCAAGCAGAAGGCAGACCTACTCTGGCTAAACAGAGCAGGATGCCTTAAAGGAAAGCATAAGATGGTAACACTGTCCATACTTCCATCTATTTGTTGCCATTACATATGCTTGGGTTATCATTACTGCAAAGGTTCAAACTGGAGCTGACTAGTAATAAATGTTAATTTAACGCATAATAGAATGTTCCCCAAACTCCACAAACGAAGGCTGTAATTCCATTAAGAGGACCCTTGTGACAGAAGCCATGTCAGCAGAGCTCAGGTGATCTATCAAGGCCATCAGAACCCAGAGGTGGAATTGCAATTTTAATTTATGGGCATTTCAGGGATCTGTAACCAAAACTCTGCGCTACCCCTGAAACCCACAAGAGGTGCTGAGATGCTACAAAGTAAATCATTAGAGCTTAAACTTGTCAAAGGTGGCAGTGTTACTGGAAAGCAATAAAGGCAGAACTCTGCTAGTATGATGTAGAGAAGTGTTTTTCGCGTGAAGACACCTGCAGCAAAAGGAACCCCGTTTCCTACCCACGCATTACACCAGCCTGAGTGGCAGAGGACTTGATGCCTGCGGTAAGAGGCAAGGAATTCAGAGAAATGCCTGATGCCAACGTAATAAACACATATATCAACCAAAGAATGCAGTTTATTTCTCGTTGCTAGCTGTTGGGAGTGAGCTAGCTCTCCTTGGAGGCCAGCGGCTTCATGCTCAGCAACGCTGAACTCACGAATCAACTCGCAGAGTTACAAGTGCCCAGAAACTTTTTCATGACTTTAAAGTTTCAAGACCTTCAGTAGTTAGACAGGTTCTAGAAAAAAAACCCCAGCAGATTTCTTATTTTCCAGTTTCACATGGAGAAACACAGGAGTGATTTGCCAAGCTGGCGTAATTATGGAGAAGGAATTTCCTAACAATCTGTGAGTCATACCTCGGGAAGAAAGTGCCTCCATGAAAGACCTTTCAAAGTATGACAGAGTCTAACCAACCTAACCTCCTAACGTAAAATAAATCCCACCTGATGGGGTTAGTGCTCATTATATCCCACAGTCCCCTCTCAGCTGAGACATCTGCGCCAACAAAACCCCTGTTCAGTCATGTCGATATTACCAGTCCCAGAGAAGTCTGGGAAGCTTGGCCATGGGACGCTTGTTCTCTGCTGTCTGAATAAAGGCACTACATTTCCAGGGTAGTATATTATAACACTGAGTGCATTTTTGAGTTAAGGGATGAATTTTGAAACATTTTACTACCAGGACACTAAAATCAAAATATTGTATGTAGTGTTGCCTAGGTAGTAGCAACTTGATAAAAACCTCAATCAAAGTAGCTAGAAAAACTGAAGATAACCTTCCCACTATAAAAAATCCATAAGGACAACATCTGGCTTAATGCTAGAATCAACACCAGATACATCTGTTGAGTAGTATTACCAATGTTACTGCATAGGGCTTTCTGGTAAGGAGACAATAAAGAACTTTTCCTGTTGCAAATACGTACTTTGAAAACACATGAAAAGTGTGATATAGATAGAATACAGACATTTCTCCCAAATGAAACCCAGACGAAATCAAAGCCTATGCAGTCCAGTATCCTACTTCCTACATATGGGAAGGAAAATGAAATGACTTCATGAAGGAGGCCACAGTATATAAGACCGGGATCAGCTGCGTATCTGGACTGATACGACTCCCCAATCTCCCATCTGGACAAAACTCAGGAAAACGTGTTCTCTGAGGAGAATAAATGACCAATTTATTATTTATGGTGTGATAGAGAACTAAAATATCTCGGAAGCTAACGGAAGAACCATGGATATTCTCAAGCTCATGTTGCTTTTTGAGTCATCGCAGAGAGAGAAATACGGCGCACCAAGAACCTGAGCTCACACACCGGTACTCCAGTGAGCGTCTCACTGCAGGGAGCTTTCAGGCAGATCTGCAATGCTGAGCCAACTTCCATTACAGCGGAAAAACCAGCTGAGGTCCCTGCTTTCTCTGGTGTCGAGGGAGAACCGTACAATGCCACGCTGCCACTGGACTGCGCTGCGCTTGTGCTCCATACAAAAAGCATCCGATGCCTCAGTGCTGTTTGTGAGGGAACCGAGGAAAATAATCTATGTCCACAAACAGCGATACAGGACCTCTGTTACCATCACCTCAAATACGCTGAAGCTTGCTGTACCCGGGCATGTTATCTCAACAGACTTTGAACGACAAAGGGGAGCTGGTCTTTTAAAAGACCTACTTTCCTACCTTCCTTCCTTCCTTCCCAACAGAGCTTACCATTTTCCACACCATTTCTCCCCTGGGAGAAAGGAATCTCCCAACTGACCCAAGACCCGGCTGACGGGACGCGCCTGCGCTCCTCTCACTGCTGGTGGAAGGCAGCAGCTTGGGAGAGAGCCTGCTGTGGTTCCTACCAGCCTGTCCCTTCAGATGTTCTGGATAATTACTGAGGTGAACCTCTTGGCCCTCCCACAGAGAGACAGCAGCGACGGACGTACCAGGGAAAAGGATATAACTTAAAGAGGAAGGGTTATGAGATACCAGGTGGTTCTGAAAGCCTGATTATTTATTTGCAATAGTCTTCCTGCAGCTGAACTAGGAAAGAACAAAAGTAGGATTCTTAAAAAAGAGTCCTGGTTCCAAAATTCCTAAAATCTGAAGAACTGAGAATAAATACAGCCTGAGATAAACATGGCAGACCCATGAAAAGATGCATCCTGCGGAGGCAAAGCTTGGCTGGTGCCTGCCACAGTGTCTGCCTGCGCCCTACTTGGTATTCTTTTATTTTCAGGATCTGCAAACAGAACAGGCAAGATCTTTTCTCTTTTTTTCACAACCAGAACAGCAGCTTACTGGCACAGCTGGTACACAGAGCACACGTACACAAGGACAAGCACTTGAAGAAGATCTTATTTACGTTATAGTCACTGTTACTTACAGTTCACATTTAGTCTTGTTTGTGATTTAGGAACAATAGGGAGTGACAAGCGTGCACTGAAAGGTGTGAGAACGGTATGACCTAACGTGTTTCCCCCTGCTTCTGCCCGTTTTGATTCACGAAAGCACCAAAGCAATGAGCAAATAACATTCCTATTTTCAGCCAGATTGAAGAGTATACTGAAAATTTATCATTGGTGTAAGTGATGTCCTGAGTAAGTGATGTACTGAGTAAGGACGGATTAATTCCCTTGCTTAAGGTTAAGCTAACGCTGAACCCTTTCTTGAAACAGGACGCAATTCTGAAGCTTTAATTTGGTAACACGCTGCTTGCTATCCCCTTCGTAGCTGCAAGACTGAGCCCCGCAATTCTATTTATAAAGTCTCTTTGGTAACGTTTCCAGTAAATTAGTGACTAATGGAGCTCTTTACAGCTACTACGTACTGGATATTAGAGCCTTCAGGATGCACTAGTGCATCGCAGAGCTACACGGATGAAGGTTACAACGAATGACAGAGCTGTTGGATTAGATGGGGTTTTGGCTTATATCGAATAATTTTTTAAACAGGCATAGACATAACATCCTCCTCTTACCTCAGAGCTTGTGCCAAAAAAAATAGTAAGTTTGCAAATGGATATTAAGCAATGCCAGATATTTTCTGGGTTTGTTTTAACAAATTAACCCTTTGTGTTCTTTTCTGATGTCCAAATAATTGTATTGGAAGCAGATGTTCTACCAAAATTGACATGATCAGAAGACATTATGCTCACTTATTAACATATTGTTTAATATTCACTACAACCTGTTTTAAAGAACAACAATGCGTTAACATTTAAGCCAGGAGGGATTTCTGTACACTATATAGTACTTGATGCAGCTTGTTTATGCAACAGTCTGACAGATACAATTAATCTCATGAAAACGACCACGGCACAGCATAATGGCATATTATTTTTAAGTAATAGAACACCCTTTCCCTTTGAAAATCAGGACTTAATTAAATCATATAACTTCAGGGTGCAGAGAAAAGCACTCAAAGAATGCAGCTCATTCTGAAGGACAGTTGAATGAAAAAATGGCAGGTTTTACACAGAGAGAATAACCGGATGATCTTCAAACAAGAGAAAGAAGCATGAAATACCTCCGACAAACGCGTCTCCAGCTCCATTGGTATCCACAATTTCACTCTGATCGCTCACCAATACAGGGAAAGTAGTCACTTCGTTTTCTGTAGCGGAAGGGGAGAATAAAACGTGAGTTACTTGCAAACCTGACTTTGAAAAGCACAACAAACAATGAAAATCAAAACAACTGAAAAACGGACCTCTGACCTTTAACACGATAACTTGGGTAAAACCAGACTTGGTTTACAATTCTGGCTGTATTTACTGCATAGGGATACAGGAACACAATTGATCAAGTTATTTGTTGTGGACATTGTCATTAATTACTTCCAGCTTAACTTCTTTTCTTTATCTCCTAACAAGCAAATCAGGAGGAACAACATGGAACACCTGGGCATGTGGACAAGACGAAGAAAACCCAGCCTGCCAAAACCAGTGCTTCCTTTTAGATGCAGAGAGGTGATGGAGCCTCCAGACTGGCCAGTCCAAGCTTCCAAACACTCAACAGAAATTGCTGCATTGCAAAACCCAAAAGGCACGTGAGCTAACGAAAATAAAGCTGCGCAATAAAAAGCAGGAACCAGTGTAAATCAAAGTGCTCTCAAATCACACCTTTTTAAAAAAACACATCCACGTAAGAAGCCTTGCAGCTTGCCATCTGATGAGATTTGCTTTCAAGATTTCAGTGACTTCACTCTCTTCCTTAGTATTTCTTTTTTTAAAAATATTTCCTCCTCTGCAGCTCCCTGCCCTCTACTGGCACTCCTTGAACCCACGGCGATGGGTGGATACTCCGCATCCTCACCTCCAGCTCGCTGCCACACCACAGCTCAACAGAATTACACCACTTAGGTATGATAACTTTAGAGTTCTAGGGTTATAAATTTAATACACGCCACTAATTAATCAGCTCTGGCTTTCCAGGTGGTAATGTCATAATGACATGATAAAAATATAATTACCACCTTGTCACAATACCTTGTTAAAGTGTAAATTACCCCTGTAACAGAGCCAATGGAAGTTCTGCCTCTGGTAGTCAGTATGCATTAAACTGTCTCCCAGCAAACAGATTGTCCTTTGGCAGACAGCAGGAATTAAAAAAAGGGGAGGGGGAAGAAAAGCCTGTCAACCAAGGAAAACAAAAACTGCCAGAGCTGTTTTCTTTTCATTTTTGGTAAAAATAGAAAAATAACGGGAAATAGATCCTCCAGTGGCTGAAAGTTGGAGATGAGCGGTTTCTTCACCGTCCAGCAACAGAGCAGATCATAAAAATCCCTCTCAGGCTGACGTCGACGGGAGCAAACAAGAAAGCCTAGTTTGGGAGGCACATAATGAATTCGCAGTCTCAAATCAGGCCAGGCTGCGTATGCGGCAGAGGTACCAGAAGGCTCCTGGTTTCTGTGAAATGCAGTGTATCAGCTCTACTGCTCCTCACCATCTGCTCCGAAGCGAACCAGGCAGATATAATGATGCTGCCTCCAGAGGGAACTGTTGGCTGGCCCACCAGGAGGGGAGGGGAGCATTCGCAACAGCCAGCCTTGAGAGGCAACAGAAAACGGGTAGTGAAAAAGAGAAGATGAATATTCCAATTAAAGAACAGGGTTCAGTCGGTTCTCGGTGCATCCTCCTTTCTACCCTGTTCAGAAAGCCATTTAGAAACATGCTTCGATGCTGCGTTGTGCTCTTCAGATCGTCTTCAAGAGGAATGTTTTGTAGTAATTTTAACAGGACTCATTTGAATTGGAAATCAAGAAAGAGAGGTCTTACGTGAAACTCTGCCAGACGAGCAGAGCGTATTCATCCATTTCACGAGAAGGTATGTATGATTTGCTCTAGGTAATACTCAAACTATGAACACAGTGATAACTCTGTTGAAGACACACTGGAATAAACTAGCCTGCTTCCTCCCGAAGCGTGCACGGGCACACACAGATGTTCTGCGTTAAATACTCGGGGGACACTGGCCCACGCAGACAGATGTAGGCGTCTGGGCACGGAGAGTGAGTAACGCACAGACAGTATATCTGCATGCTGTGAACGGGGCTGGGCATCAGCACGACTCTATTCAAGCACACCAAGACGAATGAAAGTTCTCACCATCATCTTTCTCCTTGCTTGTCCTGCTCCCTCTAGTACCTGCAGGTAAGCACTGCACTATGAGGTCTTACTCTGTTCCTTCTGGGCAGAGGTAACTGTAGGTAACCGAATTAGCCTAAAGCCCCAAACACATCAAGGAATTCAGCTGGTGTGAGAACAATCTTTTTTTTTCCTGATCACAGATTTCCATCTCTGCCTGGGTCATACATTCTGTCTCTATAACTTCACGTATTATCAAGAGGAGCAACAATCTCATAATCCAAAGGACTGAAGTTTCAGCAGCAGCTAGCATGGCTTTGGAGCACCTACTACATTATAAAGGTATTACCATCTGCACACACCCGACGGGCAAATTACCTTTCTTCAACCTTAGGAGAACTTCTACTAGCATAGCAGAGCCTTCTCAACTATAGTTAACAAGAACACATATTGAAAGAGACAACAAAACAATACAGAGTTGTTATTTTTTTCATTTCCTTCACAATAAATGAAGTCAGAATTAAATTTGCTATGACTCTACGTTGCTATGTCTGTGTAATAGCATGAAAACAGCTAACACCTCTCGCTGATCTGTGTTTTGTAACAACCAGGCATAACAGGGTGAATTAAGATGAAGCAGAAGTTTCCACTCTGAATATCCTTGCTTTTGTGTGACTTGAATGTCGCTTTAACTTCATTTTTGTGTGTGACCTATTGTGTTAGAAAATTTCCAAATCCATCATCGCAACCACGGAGACACCTTGGCTAAGTGCACTGGTCATCAGTGGCCTTGCTTTGCGAAGTCAGTTCTTATTTCATTTATCATTCTGAGAGCTTATGAAATAAGGAATAATTACATAAGTGTTTTGAAGTCCAAGTGCTACTCCTCTGGGCATAAAATCCAGCGTCCTACTTTTAAGCAACAAATATCTTCTATGGTCAACGCCCTGGCGTACAACGCATTCCACTTGGATACCACGTCCTGGAAGCCCGGAATTGTGAGTGTAAATTGCAACAAGGTGTCTATAATTAGGGCAGTTTTGGTAATAAGCATTACTGAAATTGAAAATTTGGGGCCTTTGAGTCAGCGCTCTCAATGATTTTACATTGGTGAGGAACTCCACTGTTTTAGAAGGCTATAGGAATAGTCAAACCCAAAGGTTCATGTGGTCATTTCACAGGCTGAAGACGATATTCACAGACATGCCAGAAGGAACCAGCTCATTGGTAAATTCAGTTATTGTTAATTTGTCACACTATGTACATAAAGCTGTGAAATTTATTTTCCCCAGGCAAAAACACGTGCTAGCATGTCTAGCTTCAGATATTCTTGTAGGTGAAACAGTCTGGAGAGACACAATTGGAGAGCAATTTTAACCGAAAACCCAGCGCTCCTTCCATTCCAACACACTGAAGCTCCCAAACAAACACAGGCCAATTCCATGACATTGGCTAGAACAACCGAACTCTGATGATAGCTGTGATACTGCAGGTCTGTCCTTAAACCAAACCAGAATCACAGACTACACGTCTACTCTTAGTACAGTAATAAACACCAGCAAGCAATCATTACATCCAATTAGGCTGAGTACTTTCCTTAACTGGGTCATTTACCAGTCTCTCTCGCTCTTAAAAGTAGATTAAATGTGTAAACTTACATTTAATTACCTGTAACAGAACTCTTATGGGCAACATGTTGGAGTGTCCTTAATTTTGTATTAAAATAAAATCAAAGTAAGAAGGGAGCCCTAAAATATATACAAAAACGTCTAGCTATTTCCTCAAATAAGCTTTTGATCCGGGGGCTGGTGGTGGTAGCACAGATGCTTACAAGCTGGAGACACACTCGTGTTTCTTTTGTGAGCTTTAGCTTGTAAAAAAAGAAGCAACTGCGAAACAGAATTCTGTCCCATCTCCTCCCCACGTTCACCCTCTCTAATGCTCTTTAGATTGGGGGCCAAAAACAGATTAAAAAGAAAGGAGGGGGAACAAAAACAGACAGGAAGACCTTAACAGAACATAGAAACCTGAACTGAAAACCTGTAAGTGTCTCTGGGCAGCTGTCAGGTAAGAAGTAACGAGAAAAGCATTTGAAGGAAGCCCACATTGGTCAGGACGACTCTGAGCTCTCACCTCTCTCCAGCACATAGAACCCCGCAGCCCACCGGCTCTAAGCCTCGGCACATTTTTCAGCACGTTAATACACCTTTCAACATGGTTAGTGTCGCAACTCTTTCTTCTGTTCCTCATGCAGTAACCCACGCTGTTGCTGCTGTACTTCACACCAAGATAGCCCACCTCGGAGCGTAAATCAGACAGCTCCTGCAGTCCTCCCACCGTACAGCACAGCACCCTCCAAAGCGACGCGGGGCACAGCACCCCGCGTCGGAAATCCTTAGGACTTCCCGCGAGGAATTTCTTCGTGCAAGGCAAAACTAAGCAGTGTGACAAGCAAGACGCAGGTCAGCCGCATGCTCTGGGAGCTTTCTAATCAAATATTTTAATAGGACTGAACAAATGATGCTGTATGCCAATGAATTCAGTATGTAACCAAGACAGCTTTGTAACCAGTAACAGAGAACAAGTTAAGCCTTCATTGCTATAACAAACAATGCTACCCCAAAGAAGTTCCAGAGTATAATTTATAACAAATTATGCCCACGGTATGACACACTTAGTTAACACAAATATTAATTTATTTCCATAATAAAAGACCCAGATAGGGCAATTAGGCTAAAATTCTCCTCGCAGCTTGCTCGGCCAAAGGAAGTCCACATAGCTGTGTTGGCCAGGACACAAAGAACCGTCCCTCAGAGGCAGCTGGTTCATTTTCAGTAGAAACAGAGGAGGAACATGATGCCAAAGATTTGAATCTTCTCTGGCTCTACCCATGGTCCTACAGATACCTGTAGGAGCAACGACTATGTGCAGACCCCATTTCCCCTCTCTCCTCGGAGGCAGAGTCAATCCAAAGCTGTTCAATGAGACTCACCGTCCCTTTATAGCTCTCCCCAGACCTACACTCGTCCCATTCTCCAGTTCAGAGTATTTTTATCCAGAAGTCATACTCATACCATCTAACTAAAGAGTGATTCATAGGACTGGAGTTAATCGGGGAAAGCAGGTTCCTCCAAAGGAACTCGTACATTCATGCACCTCAGCTATTAGCAGTGACGTCAAATGAAACACTATTTTTGCACCCAGTGTACATCCTCTGAACCTACGTCAGATCCTGCCTGCACTCCCGGTAATTCAACACCGCTCCTTTGAAGTAACTCTTGATTTCTACTAGCATGAGACCAGACTCAGAACTCTCTATCTAGTTACAACAATCGTAAAAAATGTAACGGCATCAACTAATAACTGATGAATAGCTTCTCTAGGCCCTAATGCGTTTTCTTTACTTTACAGAAAGTGTGGGAGCCACTTCAGCATCGCTGTTTTCTATGTCATCACTGCCAGCGCCATGAGTTGAAGCTCTACCTTATTTTTCATATTAAATAATTGAAAGATACAACAAATCTTTGACTATGACTATATGTGCAAATATGACTGTGTGCAAAAGCTGGGGAAGCAAGAGGTCAACAGCAAATACTAGTTTTGCTTCAGTTTGGTGCTAATATAACATATATATATATACACATATATGGAAAAAATGCCCTAAAGAACCAGCTGCTGAATTTTTCTGGCATGTGTCACAATGTTTAAGGTTTAGAGCGGCAATGAACTCTGCTGAAAAAGCCTTTCCAAGCACACGAGAGTATCGCCGTTTGCCTGCTGGGCACAGATTTCAGTGGGAGCTGGAACTGCACCCACCGAACCGCCAGCAAGCGCGCTCCTCTGGCGCGGCGGGGCTGCTGGAGGCAGAAGGCAGTGCTCAGAGCTACCGCCCGCTCCTGTGATCTCTGCCCGGACCAGGACAGGGGCTGAGGACTCGGGAAAGGCACACGGTGTGAAGCCCTCGGCACCAAAATGAAGAAAAGCTCAAAACTTCCGCAGCTCTTTCGCTGATGCAACACAACGACCGTCTTGGCATTACTACGGAGACCTCAGACCAGAATCAGTCCTGAAGACGGAAGAGACGGGTTACAACAAACGAAACTGGTGAATTGCATGGTCCTGGTCTCTGCCGAGACCCGGGGCATCGATTCCCTTTGCGTGACGCCGGATTTACGTCTGTCCAGCCCTATCGCGGTCAGCCCAGGCCAGGCCCACAGCCACATCTGGCCCTGGGTATTAACAACCGCAGAACTCCGCTCCTGCCCTGGACACCCTGTGCGACACGGTTTGGCACTATATTTGACCCATACATGTAAAAAACTAAGCCGACTCCCCTCAACCCCTTCGTTTTTGAGCTGTATACGGGAATGGGACATACAAACAAATCTGTTCCTAGAGTGGATAGCTCAAGGATTGAAAACCAAAGCGAACAACCACAGCTGGAATGTCAATGTCTCATGTAAAGAACACACCAGGTATGTGTATCCAGGCGACACTGACACATAGGTCCTCGCTCACATGTGCTCTTCAGCCTTCTGAAGCCTGGCTGTGGGGACTCTGCCACCATGAAGCATCCTCCAGCTCCGCAAGCAGCCCCTGCGCTTCATCCCCTGTTCACCCTGACCCGCGCGCTAGCAGGAACACTCGTGGGTTTGTGCTCCGTTTCACGGTACTCCACAGACATATTTTAAACCACTGCCAAGCGGGACCATCAAAACACTGTCCTACGGGAGAAACTTCTGACAAACATCGACGTATAGTAAGGGCAAAGCACTTCCAACCCCAAAGCTTATCAGGGAATTGGCTAAATAAATGGGGAAAACCACATTATATTTGATTTTGAGCAGGACAAAAGCTGTATTATGCCTCACATTTTTTATACATTAAGCATATTGCACTAGTGGGGCAAGCGTACCTGTCAAAACTTGCAGACTTTCTTAGCTACACCTCCGTTTCAGAGTGGCGAACACAGAAATCACATCATTTAAATAACTGCCACGTTAGGTGACAGCTTTGTTTATGCTACACGATAATCTGCGAAGCACGGGTCGTCAGCGGAGGCAGCAATGGGCCCACGGCACTGCTATTTTACTTGAGCATCAGTAAGTCTGAAAAGAGGAGGAGTGAGCATTAGGTCACTCCAGAGCAGCTCCCAAGGAGCTTTTTCTTCTGGGAGAATTTATATTTAGTTTCCTAAATACAATCAGTCCATCAGAATGAAAGAGACAGCCTCCCCTGGAAACATTACTAAAAATAAGTTAATGTGTATAGACATATTTCTCCCTAGAAAACATTACTTGGATACTAGTTGGACATTGCTGAGGTAGGTACACCATAGAAATTCTACAGCACTGCCTTTAAATATTCAAATTAGATGTGGAAATTTTGATTTTTCATCCTTTTAACTCGAGCTCAGATCTAGAATTTTCACTATTTTTCTTCTCATGCTGTATTTGTAAATCCCGTGTTGCCTTTAATTAATATCTCCTTGGACTACTTACTTATTTTTGAAGCAGGAAACATGCTTGCTAAATGGATTTTCTCAGGCTTTGGTAGGTTATGGATCTATTCGACGATGTCACTGAAGTGGAGGCTGAAATTTGTTCTAATCTCAACAGGAAAATATTCTGCTCTTAAAACACCAGTTAAAAAACACCAGTTAAAAACAGAGCAACCCCACTGTTTTTAAAGGAATTCTTTAAGCGTTATGCCAGTATAGAAAAAGAATTTGGCCCCAAATGAAGTTTATTTTTCCCCTAAGCTAGTTCCAGGTCATTTCTTCGACAACTAAATATCCCAGCTATGATCTCTTTGCTATCACTTCACCAGTTTAGAAGCATTACCTAACCATTGCTTTAAGTAGGTGGTTAATCTACCACCTTTGAATATAATTTCACACGGATTTTAACGTAAAGGATGCAACCCTGGTTTTATACCATATTGAACTAAATTGGTTTGGATACAGTTATTAGGACAGCAGGTTTGACAACCAGTTTCCGGCAAGAGCTCTTGCATCCCGTGTTTGAGTAGCGAGCCCTGCAGAGCGTGGTGGTAGGCTACAGGCGCTCGTAAAGGTAATACGACAGGCTTTACAGCGCGGGCACTGCGGCCATTGCACGTCAAGCCCAACGCCATAAAAACAGGCTGCTCGACAAAACCCAAAGAACTAACCTCGCAGACAAATTAAAAATTCCCAGCCTCTATCTCTGCAGAGCCTCATCAAACGGCCACCATTGCCCGTCACTCTCGGTTACTGTTCTTTTAAAGTTTTATTTCTGTAGTATTAAATTGCTGAATCATTCAGTTTGAAGCTATTTCAACCTAAAAACCAAAACCACACGTTGATCTTCATTTTAGAAGCAACATAACATCTTAAAAATCATCAAACTTTAATTGACACCTATAGTTCAACATGCGATTTTTAAACCTAATCTGTACTTTTGTTATTGTCAAGGTGACCATGAAGATACGTATTAGAAGGAAAAAAAGAAAAAATCCTGCTCTAAGAGTTTCCAGTCTGAAAAACAAGGTTGGTAAGCAAGTAAATAGATATGTAAAAACAAAATGTGGACACCCTGCTGATAGAATTAAGTTGTGAAAAGTTACAAAGCGAGGCAAGAAGCAGATACTGCTTTAGAAACCAGACAGACGTGCAGGCAAAAACTCTGGTCAGCCTGCAGAGTGAGATCATTGGGACTGTAACTTCGAAATGTGGAAAAAAATTGGAAAATGCTAGTTGCTTGTTCTTTTTAGAACCATTTTGGTACAAAACATATACTTAATGGTTATTTAGACATACTGCCTGCTTTTTTACCATCTTTTCCTAGAGGAAATAAACACAGATTAAAAAAAAAGACTTTCAATTTAATGTTTTTGAAGAAAAACTTCCCTTTTTTATGGAAAAAAAATTAACTTCCGTAAGTCTGAACTTGCCACATTTACACTTGCATAAATACACTTTTACTCGTCTTTGCTGCTTAGTGTCTCTTTGTTCACCCTCCTTCCCCGCATCCTTCTCTGCCACGTGTAACCAACGATCCTAGCACAATCTGGATTTTTAGCTCGAGAAAAACTTAGCAGGCTTCATTCTCTTTCCATACAAACCCAAGTCTGGTCCGATGGCGGTGGCAGAGGTGGGGGCAGCGCGTGCTGGGGAGGAGCAGACCAACGTTCGGAGCAGGTTTCGTTGCTGCATGCACTTGGCAAACTCGACCTTCGAGCCTGTACTCCTTTTCCCATCCAGTCTCTTCTTTCCATTTTCCGAGTTTATTCAGAAATTCTTTACGCTTTCCTCCTGCAGCTCTGAACTTTGATGAGTCGGCCTCCAGTTCCCTGCGAACCAAACTCAGGGACCGCACCAGTGCCCCCAATCTCCAAGGAGGGGAGGGCTCTCACTCCTTACCCAGCTACCCGACTCCAGCAAAGGGCGTGCTCCAACCCCAGCCCACCCCGAGCAGTTTGGCTTGGCCTTGGAGAACCAAACCTTGTTTCTCTTTATCACCAATTTCTAACACATTTTAATTGCGGTACTCATTTCCCTAAGCCTCTGGAGACCCCAGCTTCACGTGCGCTCAGCTCTAGACCAGCGCAGTGACCACCCCGGCAGCCAACGCACAGCGCGCAGCCACCACGGCCATCTAGCACGCTCGCCTCTGGTTCTCCAAACATCTCTTTCGGTTGCACACACAAAGACCACTTCAGGGTTTCTGCATTCTACCTTTCACAACTGTCCCTTGATTTTTGGAACGTTTCACTTGCCTAGTTAAGCAGGAAATCCAAAAACTACCTTCAGGTTTTTTATATTGGCTTTTAGCCAAACACAAAAGAAGTCAGTGCAAAAGATGATACTTATATTCCATGATGCACCAGAAATTAAAAGAAAATTGCATTTTTAGCACTCTAACTACAGTGCTTAACTGCTCACAAATGGATTTTTGTATTTTTGAAGTAATTTACAGTGTGCAATAGGTATTACAATCTAATCCACCACAATCGCATAATTTTTGACCAACTTGCTGTTGATAAATAATGCAAGTATTAGGTTATTAAATTTTTCACAATTAAGTGACTAAGCAAGCTGTTTATTGCCTTCCGTTATACCCTCTGTTAATAAGATCGTTGTTGCAGATGTTCATGTATGCTGCATTGATGTTTAATGGTGCATGATGCTCTAGGTGGTTCCCATAACCTTGCTTTGTCTCCTATGAGCTGACTCAATTGATATGATAATAGAGAAAAGAGGTCTGAAACAAGCTGGGCTGTACTGGCACAATTTGCATAACCTTTAAATTTGCCATCATTTGATAGCCAACTGCTCTGAAAAATTCTTACCCAGTTGTCAGCAACAACAAGACGCTGCGCAAACAGCATTCTGCACTTGGGCAGGTGGGGAGGAAAGAGAGGGCACGCGTAGTTGATTGCACTTGTATATTCTGTCAGGAAATGGACTTATTATCAGATTTATGAAGCCAACAATTTGGAGTTCTGCAGTTCCGTTCGTGACCAATGGCGGTTCGCCACAGCGTGTGGCCTGGCACCTCTTCAGGCTCGCAGCACAATATCACTGTGTCGCATTACCAGGGACATCAATATTTGGTTCCACAGACTCCTCTGCGACTGGGATTTGGCTGCTGATCGCTGGGGCAGGCGGGAGCACCGGGAGGGATTGGGGGGGCGGCGGGGGGCACAGGGCAGCAGACTGCAGCAAACCAGCTCAGCCTAAGCAGCCTTCCAAACTTTCAGTCTGGTTCCTGGCGACTCTGTGTATTCTTTTTAAACAAACATTAGTATTCTATCACTCAGTAGGTATAGCCAAATCCTAACAATGTAAAAATAGTTTGTGTTTACTGTGCTCACGAAATATGCTGTCTGTATATACTTACAGACAGGTCTGCTTACGTTACTGACTTTATTATTCATAACAAAGAAAACAGCTCTGGTGAAAGCCAGCCAGAGCCTACTTTCATTCCAGCAGGATCAACTACATAAACGTTATTTTCTGTGGTATCCAGAGGTTTATATCTAAATTGCCACTTCATATTCTACGTCACGCTCCCGTGCGTCGAGGCCAGGCCATTGGTGCATGAGTAACGTGCACAGCCTACTTCTCAGGTACGGCATTGAAACCGTTTCCACTTTGCTTCATCTGTAAAACCTGCTGTGGGACCACTGAGCCAGACCGATCAACAAATCTCACAATTCCACTTGCTGACAATTAACTATTTTTGAGAACTCCAATTAACCTCCCCCCGCCCCAACGTCAACTCTAGATGTTTTGTTGTCTCACACAAATGACTCCCAAATCCCCGAAGCCAGGCGAAGCAGGACCCACGCAAGGACCCAGGCAACCCTCCCCTCTGTCCCCTTTTCCCACCAGCCAGGATCTCTGCTCGGTCCCTCCCGGCGCTAAGGATTTGCCTTCCATTCCGCCACCTGCTTCCCACAACTTCTACTGCCTGCAACCGGACGCTACAGCAGAGAAGCTTCTAATCAGACGGTCAGTTCCCGCAGTTAATTTTCACCCAGGGTCACCACACATACCCACATTTTACTCTCCTTCCACTCCATGCAATTATTTTACAATGACTGTTAGAGCTGGTGAAGATTAGAGGCTTGAAAACGTACGTTCCATCATTGATGGCAAACGCATGACACCGATAGCTACAATTTAAACTTTTCTACAATGTTCATTCAACCGTAATCACAAGATGGGAAATAAAATGGCTAAATTAAAGATGATAGGCTATCAGAGTCTGTAGGGCACCTTCCGAGTAGAGACTCTGCTGTTCAAACTCCTCTGTGATGATTTGTCGTGAAGCGAACTGCTGCCTAACAAAAAAAAAGGCTAACACTGCCAAAATAATGGGAAAAAAGATCTTCTACAGAAGATATTCTGCCCAGGTGCCAGTGGTCAAAGGGTCCAGTTCTTTATGCACCTCGTTTGTAACAGACAACAAAGAAGATACCTTAAGGTAAAACGCGGTATCAAATCTTTCCGCATCCGTAAAGTTCACTTTTTGTGTAACCTCTCGGTAGAGTACGAGAATTGAATTGGAGATTGCAGACAAGGTACAGCACACAGAAAGACACATGGATCAGTATAACCCATTAATATTCATGAATGTTTTAAGTTCTCCATGGCCATAATCGATATCCAATGAAGTTAATGAGATCTTTCCATTGATTTTAAAAGACGCTGGCTTGAGCCCCAGAGATGACAACCTCACGTTCCCTGCAAGCGCTCCAGCTGAGAGCCCACACCTCGATAAGCTGCTGCCCTCCCAGCCAGAATTTCAGCAACGAACAAAAGATACGCTCTCTTCTTTCAAACAGGTCTTGCAAAACGAGCAATATACCATCACCAACTCAATCTGGGGCATTTAATATCCTTAACTGACGAGCAGTCAAGGCCGCAGTGGTTACCTGCAATGTTAACGCCAATATGAGAGCCAAGAGAACCAGACAATCATTATTTGTTTAAGAACGAAAAAACCCAAAGCTTTAATCTGTTCTCCTCCCAAAAGGTTGAGATTCTGTGTTGTTTAAACTTTGAGCCTCTAGAAAGAAGCACTTCAAACTCTTACATCTGCTAACACATCGAAGCCCATCCAATAGATTTAATCACTGATGAGTAGAGTTCTAAGTTCAAACCGGCCTTGACCTTGGGCAGTATGACATTATCTGAAAACCATTAATGGTCTGAAACTAAAGGAAAAGCTCATTAATAAAAGCAAAACCATACAAAGGTAAAAAAAAAAAAAAAAAGAAAGAAAAAGAAAAAAAAAAAGAAGTTTTATTAAAAGTATTGATCATGACCTAGGGCACTACTACTATTGATCTTCCCACATCTCCCAAGGAAAAAAAAAAAGTTAAGCCAGCAAATTATTGATCTATTAAGAAACCTTCTGAACAAGCCACACATTTAATTTCTTACAACAAAAGAAATAATCACACCAAATTAGGGTAAAGAGCAAACATATTTCTTATAAAAAAACTGGTTAAAAAATTACTACCTGATTAATTTCATACAGTAGACACCCTGTTCGTCTGATTTGAACCGCAGCTTCAGGAGAGGAGCAGTCTGTGCACTGTAACCCTTCACTGCACGAGTTTCACCTCTCAACTCACTAAACCATGTGCTTCTAAGGAGCACGGGGCAGTGCCCAGTACTGAATGTTGCAGCAACGCAGAAGTACAGAGGAGGAAAACGATGAACTTTAAACCTGAAGCATAAACTGAATGAAAAGTTTGCAGGATAATTATTTCACATGAAACAGAATACCGTAGCTTTGGATTTTCTTCAGGTTGTTCAAACAGTTGGAAAGATCTATTTAGACTGACGCACTGCTGTAGCTGCAAAAACAGTCGCTGAACAACCAAAAGTCGGCAGAATTTCCTGCGTGGTGTCCCCGGCGAGGGGCAGCTGTCGCCTTCAGAAAACAGGATCACCTCAAGCCGCATCAATTACACGCACACGCGAAAAGCACTAATGAACCTGGGAAGGCTGTCCTTCGTTCCAGCGCTTCCCACTTACTGAGCGATCGGTTCTGCTGTCTCACCGTGCTTTTGATACAGTTCTGTGATAAAACTGGTGGTTTTCAGCATATGGGTTGTCCAAGAGATCATTTCCCTTGAGATAGCATATTCCTCACTCTGTCCCTTTACTCTTTGCTTTGCAGACAGAATTCTACAAGATCAGCAGCCGATCCCGGAGCAAATTTCCTTCCAGCTTTGGAACTACAGTCTTTGTTGCGAGACGGAAGTTGAAAATCCAACGTCACGTTTTCTGCCTCAGAGGGAGGCTCCACCGCGACCTCAGCTGCTGCAGTTTGCAGATGCTGTAGCCTCCTCCTTGCCTCCTCCCGCTGCAAATGCTGCGTCCTCTCCTCCCACGCCAGCAGCGGTACTCGTGGGGACCGAGGGCTCGATGCCTTTCTGGCTGCTGAACGGGCTCCCTGTGCGGGCAGAGACGCGCTGGCAGCACAGGGGAAAAGCAGGGGATGGAAACGCCTGTCCTAGCAGGCACCAGTGACTTCTGACTTCTCCATCAGCTTAAAGCTGCCGGGGACCCAAGCCTCAGCCTCTCGTGCTCTGAGGACTACGCAGCCACAGACTGGAGAAGGTGAACTCTCATTCCCTCCATGGTTGCCCGGAACAGCAGGGCCTGCCTTGGCAACCAGGAGGCTTAACGGCTTCAGTTCGTTCTTCGCAGGATCTCAGGTTTCTGGCGGGCACTTCTGCTGCTTCGTGGTGTGAGCAAAGAGAAGAACACCGCGCCAACGGAATGTTTTCTGTAGGAACCACCTCACAACTCACTCAGGTCACCAGCAAAATGGTATGGATTTTGAAGTATTACAGCCATGTATACAGAAGGCATCAAAAATTTATGATAAATTAATTCTGTGTGGATGCTCCAATTGAGGAATAGCGTCACAGCGAAGGCCTCATTACTCAAAAAAAAAAAATAAAAAAAAAAATCAAAAAGTTAAGCTACAGCATGCTAAGCTACTTTCTTCCCTGAACAAGAATGTCCATTTGGGATTTAACGGCACCCGAATCGATATCTTACTGTAAATTAATTCAACTTTGCTCTCCAGAGCCAATCAAGACAGGCCTCAGGTGGTCTAAGAGATGGTCTCACTGAAACCCCCCTGCCTAAGCCCAGGCTTGAAGTTAGCTGTGCCTATCTGTTACGTGTAGCACCTCCAGCATACGCACAGTATTTCTGAGTGCAGCTCTTCAGCGCCCTGTGTGTCATCTTCTGGTGAGACATTTCGACTCATTTGGGATAATAAAAACAAAAGCTGAGTGTGAAGAATTGCAAAAATGTCTCACACTAATGGGCTAGAAAATGTCAATCAAAGCAAAAAAGGTGCACATACAAAAACCCATTCTAGCTTTAAATACACAATGATGGGTGCTAAACCGCCTATTACCACACCATGAAGAAAATTTGAAGTTACGACAGATAATTCTATGAAAGAGTCAGAACAATCATCAGTGGCAGCCAGAAAAGCAATAAAATGTTAGGAATTGTTAAGGGAGGGATACAGAACAAAGGAGGCAACAGAATTCAACCACTCTGTAAACTTCTCAGGCCCTTGAACGTTCTGGGCGCTCATTCACAAAGCACGGCAGACCGGAGGAAAGGTGCAGTGAAGGGTGGGCCGGGGTGTCAGAACCACAGTGCAAACAAAGAACAAATGAACAGAATAGGAAGAGAGCCTGGAAAAGAGACCAGCGAAGGGGAGGTACGCCAGAGTTCTGCAAAATCAAAAGCAACCAGACCGAGAGTGGACTGGCCGTGCAGCGCAAGCCGCAGGAGACAGCCAGTAACACTCTTCAGTGGCTGAAGCGAAACAAGTGAGAGGAGGCGTTTCTTTACCGAGCACAGAGGCTGTGACACTCCCCAGCACAGGACTCTCTGTGTGGTAAACTCCTATTTCGGGCTACTAAGCACAAAGACAACATCCCTAGTTCAGAAATTCCCAAGCTACAGATTGCTGGACGCTAGGAGAGTGTAACATGGAAGCATCACTCGAGACTGGTTCTGGTTTCATCCTCTGCTACGAGCACCCACACTGTGCACCGCTGCCGACGCCGGGTCAGACCGACCCTCGGTCTCCCCATGTCCCGCTCCCGCTCCCTCACCCTTCGTTGCCTCTCCAAGCTCATGTAACTGCCACCAGCTAAGCAGTGGGTTTGTGCATTAACAGTGACGCCTCCAAGAACGCTTTTTAGAATTATGGTACGAAAACTGAATTCCTAAATCTACGTATTTGTATTTGCACAACAAATACAGCAATTCTTCCATGCACGAGGAAGTGCTGCCTAGTCCTAAGGAATGGAATAGGGGCCCATATTTATTGCCCTCCAACAAACATGCGTGTTTCACAGTTTAAAGGGGTGATTTTTCCTTGGAACGCCAGAATGTAAATTCGTTATAGCACCTGAAATCCAGGCTAGGTTTAATAAGAGGTACAGTTTTGCCTTGAAAATTCCTTACTACTAGTGATTATACACAAAAATGTGATTTCCCAGCTTCACTCAATTTCTGAGCTAAACTGGTGCATTAGCAGGTTAGACTAGAAAAGAATTCCATTTTTTAAAGCAGTATGAAATTACTGACACACGCACGTTATGTACATACATGTATTTTGACATATATGTATATGCATTATTTGAGATGCAATAGTTGATAGACTTTGAAGTCCAGTTATGATACCGGTATCCAGGAACTCAGGTTTTAATAATGTGTTTCAGCTGTCTAATGAAATGCTCAGACCTCCTCTCCCACACAGCATGAAACCATGAATGGTCTCAGTTACAAAAAGGTATTACCATCTTTGCTATTCATTAATCCCTATCAACAAATCTTCCCTATTAATTTAGGTTTTGTGGTTTCCTAAGTCACAGCTAAACTAAAAATAATTCTACTGGGCTTTCTAGCTCATTTGTTATGCCATTAGCGGACTAAAATTTCCCCGTTTCCTAAATCCATTTTCAGTTTTTAAACTCTTCTTTCCATTTGTGACTATAAATGGATAGTGCAGAATGAAAGTGTGTAATCCTGTGAAAGAGTACACACGGTAATGGAACCCGATTACTATTTCCCCAGGTCCAAGGCACCGCTTTTGCTCGTGTAACATATAGGGAGGCTGGCTGATAAAAAGAACCAGTCGAGGTTTTTCTGTCTGGAAGGCTAAGCATGAAAGCTGCGAGAAGTAAGGAAAGAAATCACCCTTCTTCTTGCATCTTCGGGCAGAGCACATGATACTCAGTGGCTTACAGAAAGAGGGGCTGCAAACAGACCCACCATAAAACGTCAGCAGTGTCAATAGTAGTAAATACTTCTCTGCTTTATAGATAGGCTTACAGGGTAGCACGCTGGTTTGCAATCGCAGCACAACCTGACACAGAACACCTACGGACCTCTGTTAGAGCGAGTCGTATGCTTGAACATCAGCCCTTTCTATTCACCCCCAAAAGCAGGCAGCATCATGCCGTTACGATTTAAGAACGGCTCTTAAAATCTCCCTACTTCCCACAATTTTGACAACCCTTCTAAAACAAATGCTTTAACAACTCTCCTAAAACATTTAAGATCCAAGATACCCTTAAAAAGTAAAAGAAGCTTCGTCGTTCATAAAAACATACGAGCCATGCCTTTGCTGTTATTTTCATTTTAAGTCGGTTTTGGTTCTATCCAAACATATAACCTTTTAATTTCTGAACATATCTGCATATATTACCTTAAGAACGGTTGCAGTGGGTGACACCAACATCGGTTTAGCTCAGCACCCTGTTTCTGATAACAGGTAGAAGCAAATCAACGACCTGGATGAAGAGTCAGAGTGTACCCTCAGCAAGTCTGCTGATGGCACAAAACTGGGAGGACTGGTGGATACACCAGCAGGCTGTGCTGCCATCCAGCATGACCTGGACAGGCTGGAGAGTTGGGCAGAGAGGAACCTGATGAGGTTCAACAAGGGCAAGTGCAGGGTCCTGCACCTGGGGAGGAACAACCCCATGCACCAGTACAG
>Ga0065711_1001518_pt1 | contig 42584 bp, 28 predicted proteins | sample Hoacrofraction12_FD_59098 | JGI IMG/M metagenome (GOLD analysis project Ga0065711, IMG submission 59098) | Hoatzin crop microbial communities from Cojedes, Venezuela - Epithelial fraction 12 v2 (version 2) | ecosystem: Host-associated > Birds > Digestive system > Esophagus > Crop | place...
CTGGACGGGGTCCTGTGCGGCCTGCTGTAGGTGACCCTGCTTCGGCAGGGGGGTTGGACTAGATGACCCACAGAGGTCCCTTCCAACCCCTACTATTCTGTGATTCTGTGATTCTGTGATTCTGTGATACATGGTTCAAAATGTAAGCAAATACCAGCAAAATACTGTATGTCTAAACCTGCCTTCCTTAGCTTGTCAAAATTCCTAGTGAAGACTGGCTATATGCGATATGCTCCGTATCAGTATTAATGGCTCTCTAAGGTCTACAGCTATACTCATCTGCCAGTGATACAGCCCAGATATCCTTTGCTATGAAATCTAAAATGGGATACACATATCCTGTAATTCCAAGCAAAAACTTCATTATGTATTTTGTTCCTCTCAAAGGGAAGAAGTATTACAATGCATGAAACAAAGCTTTGAAAAAAGGGGAAAAGGATATCAAGAACCTATAGCTAAATCAAAAAGAATCTGGAAACTACAGCAGTTCTTAGAGTTAGACCAACTCTGCCTAAGTCTAAATGGAAAAACAAAACTATAGGTACAGATTTAGGTTTATACATGACCTTAAATCCCCTCTTAAAACAGTGATTCTTCTGGAAAGTACCCTACTGCCAAACCCCCACTTATTTTGAGATAGATTGATTCTTTTCAGAGGAAAGGCATCAGGAGTCAATAAATCAGAAATATTCAGTACCTTTGAAAGCCAGACCTGGAGTTATACAAGTCCAAATATTTAAGAACTGTTGTTGAAGTTGCAGTATTTCTTTTAATGTTCAGCATTTCACTACTGTGAAATGTTCTAAGATTAATTCATAACAAAAATTATCATCACCCCACTGTGATCCCTAGGGACAGTTGTCAGTTTTATGCAGACTTCTCTTTTTTCACTAATAAGAATTATGAAAAAATTCTGCATCCATGTCAAAATTTACATTGATATACGAGCTATAAAAACATAATAGTATCCTGATTTATTGAGTTGAATTTCTGATTTCTGTAGCAAACAGGAGTGGGAAAATATGACATTAAATGTTCTGCTCATTACTCAGCCTGAAAGTTTGAGTAAATGACTCATTTGAATTTTCATGTTAACTTCTCTCTTGACAAATACCATACGGAATGGACAGGCAAAAATAGAGGTAGCCTTTTGAGGAATTTGTTTGCTGCCATTTGGAGGCTGTCATTTCAGAGCAAATGGAATTCAGTTTTATCTCTTTTGCATGAACAAAACCTGACGTATTTAAAGTCTAATAACTTTTGCAGAATTTCACACAGTAATTTCAGTAATCGGAAACAAACAGACTGGAATACACATTTTTTTTAAGACACATTATGACATGTAGTTGTTAGAAACACAATAACCTGTTTTGCTAAAAAAATTAAGAGGATTAAAATGGTCGTGTAGTTCCAGAAAGAAAAAAACCACCAAACTTTTAATTACAAATTGTGTCCAAAATACATTTCAGAAACAAAATTCGTGGTACTGAGCAAAGGTGCATCTTTATTAGAACTTATGCATCAAAATGAAATTACTGAAAATACAATGAATTGTGCATTTGTGTAATGCACCAGTAACACAAAAAACCCACAACATATTTTGCATGCTTATTCCACTTTTCATGATAAGACTTCTCAGAATTCATTACAAGAAACATATATCTGTAGTTCAGTGATATTTTAGAAATAGTATCTTGGAGTAAGATGGTTTAACCAGACAGAGTGCAGAATTTGACCTAGCAAATATACAGTGCAAAGCATTTATCCAATGCTTTGCCAAAGTTTTGAAAATGTTTTGTATAGTGCAATGTTTTTCAATCTTTTCACTTTCACTTCCACTTGCCTTTCTTGTTTTCTAGAGGAGGTGAAAGTCCACGAATACCAAATTCAGACCTACCATGAACAGGCTTGCTTTTCTCAGTCACCTTTTTTTAACATTTCAGGAAATTGCCCTAAGCCACTGGCATAGGTTTGAAAGTATTGTTCTCGTGTACTGCAAGAAAAGAAACACTTCCAGCTACATCTAGATTTTAGAGAGTCATCTTCTACAATGTACCTTATAGCTGAAAAACACTACTCTTCACATTTTTGAGGACAGGGACTGAATTCTTCAATGTGTCCAAGAATTCAAAATATAAATTACGAAAGAGAGAAAGAGGAAATCAAGAACACTTTGACAGCATTGATAAAAAAATATGAAATCCTAATGATTTATCCAACCTGTTTTATCCAAAACAATAGGAGAATTGCTATTGTCAGTTAATCATTGCTTATGTATAGGTGATTCCTCAAGGGTCTCATCCACCGTGCTAGGCACTACACAAACATGTTGAGAAAATGCTCCTTTTGTCCAAAAATGTTTTTAGTTCGTAGTAAGATATAAGGCAAGTTTCTAAACTATATCTTTAAAGGGGCACCATGAAAGACCAGCTTAGGATGTACAAGACTTTTAGTCACCTTTTCAGCTGATTTGGACAAGGGTTCCGACATAAAACTGCCAACGCTGCAGGCCTTAGTCCAAGCTGGCTTCCTGGACGAAACAATGAGCAATCACATTGCCAAAAATTTTCACAGCACTAAGTAAATGTGACTGAATTCTGCATATTTCCCTCCAGTCTCCAGAGCTTCCTACCCAAGGCTAGCATTTGCAGTGGAATATGACACGAATGCACAGAAGTGCTCTGTGAATGCTTGGTACTGCAGCCCTTTTATGCTGCTCATTGTTTTTATCCTGAGATGGAAGAAGGCGAGATGTAGCCGGGGTCCCACACACTCAGTGGGCAGCTTGTCTCTTTTCAGATCTGACTCGTTTGGAGAACATCTCCCTGGAACCAGGTGGTGTGGTTAGATTGCTAAGGTGCACCTGAACTGGTACAGCTAATTCTGTAGGGCCCTCCAGTGCCACAACCACATCCCTGGCCAGGGCTACACAGCCCAGGCTACTGCAGACAGACAGCTGATTGTGACAATTTACTTTAATGCTGGATGAGGTGAATCTCTGTACCTCTCTATTTCTGTGCAGACCACCAGTCATTAAAATGTTCCCCTCCAATGAGCAAAGGAAATGAAATCTGTGTTGATTTGAAGTAATAAAACAAGCTACGACACTGATTGATATATTTTTCATACCCATTGTGGTTAGAAGAGACTGGTATATATCTGTCGTAACTAATTTGTACTACCATGGCCAAACTTCCCAGATGCCTTAGTTTGAAAAGGCAGGCACTTCTCACGTGTCTTTGAATGCATAGGAAATATGGATCTCTCACCAAAAGTACATGTAAGTGATAGTAGTGGGATCATTCTCTTTATGTGTGGTTTGTGGGCCATTGCAGACCTATTATTTCAGGGCACAGAAGACAGCTGAGTTGCTTACCTGAGACTGATCCAGAACTTGCATTTTTAAATGTGTGTTCCCACACTGCCAAATTAACTAGCTGTCAGGCATGAACTGCAGAGCAGATCTGACCATCTGTGAGGGAATGTGACAAGAAAGGTTTCTATCCAGTAGTCTGAAATCTTTCTCTGCAGGAAATTTGGCTACAAGATGCCACATGGAACTTGGAAATCAGAAAAAAATAATAATTCTGAAGTTATAAGTAGAACACAAAAAAGAAAGGAATACATAGCAGGGCACTAAGCCCTTCTGGAAGTAAGCTAATAAAATCTCCAGGGGAAAGGCTAGCTGCCTTGTTCTGTGCTCTTCCCAAGGGTGACGGGAGGGCACTGGAGGCCAGCGGTGGCTGCTCTGGGTTTCATGCCACAGTGTAGAGTGAAGGAACGCACAGACATGGAGTTATGGGTCCATGGTGCTACAGCAGGTACGGACTTAGAAAGGTTTGCATCACATGGATGAGGCCTTTGCAATGGGGCTGTTCTCCACAGTAAATGCATTTTAGACTGCTTACCTGTTCTCTGATCACCATAAACCTATGTCAGCTTGAAAATTCACAAGATTGACACCTATGCTTTGCCCCCTGAGTTATTCAACAAAAAACAAGTCACCTCTTCAGGTTTTGGGAAAGACAGATATCAGGCTCTCCAGTCAGAAGCTCTAGAAAAAGCAGTACAGATTGAAACTGCAATCAAGGCCAGGGCAGAGGCATGAACTTGAGCAAATGCAGGAAGCGGAGCACAGGCAGGGAGCCTGTGCACAAAGAAGTCCAAGTTTGTTGTTGGCTGTAACAGCAAAAATCCTGAAGTTATCTACTGCAGCAGGTGATGGGGACACAACTCTCCTTGGTGGGTGTCATTGTTTTGCTGTGAATGGAGCCACGGCACACCTCCCCCATCACTGACAGCAACAAATATTTACTCAAAACCCACAGAAAGTTGATCAGCCCGTGAGACTGTAAAACAAACAGAGTCAACAACTTTTTGGAGCTATTATTTTCGTTAGAAAGAAAACATCTGCCCCGGTGAAAGTGCAGGATCCCAATAGATGTGGGCAGGTGGTGGGAGGAAGCAGTGCCCCACTGCAAAGGAGCAAAGCTGAGCTACAGCCAAACGGCACTCGGACTGGCTGTTTGCCTCCCCGCATTTACAGTCTGCCCTGGTAATGTGTGTGGTTTAAAAACAATAAATTTCAAGTTAGGGTTTTTGATGTGGGAACATATAAGTCTGTGTGGGAAAATGTATTCTGTTAACATTTATGTTCGTTTACCAGGCATTCATTTCAAAGTGAGTTCTGAGATATAAAAATAGCAGAAATATGCAAGGGAAAAAAATATTCAACATTCTTCTTAAGCTTTGCTCCCATCTGTGAGATTGAAGTATTCAATTGGATACAAAACTACTACTTTGACTTACAAAGCACCTTTCCTCCAGAAAACACAATGTTGTTTACAGAGCATTCATTGAGCCTCACCACACTCCAGAAAAATAAGTACTATTAAACTCCCTTAGCAAATGGGATATCTGAGGCAGCAGAAAGTTGAGTGAATTACCAGTGAGCTAAAAGGAAATTAAGGACACAGAAAAAAAACAGATCCAAACACCTTGTTCCTAATGTCGTATGTTAAACACTGGATACAATGCTACTGCTTATGGTTTTAAGCTGAACGTTGTGGAATTTTTTAAAGACATTTTTCTTTACAGACAACAAAACTGTTCAGAAAAAACAGCTTGGGAAACCAAAAGGCTACTTTTCCTCACATTTTCACTTCCCAATCTGTAAACAATATTAATGCTGGCATTAAATACACCTGCTTTGGAGGTGTTTTTTTACCAGCTTTGCCTGATGCTGCACAGGACATGGTATATTCTTTTTCTAAGTGAACCCTTTTAACAGTGAACAATACTACAGTCAGCGGGAGACATATATAGATTGCTTGAAAACCTCACGGTCAGGTGAGTTTGAACCATGGCTCACCAGTGTCAGGGAGGAAGTTAGGAATAAGGGGGAGAAATGCCAATAGATAAAGACGCAGAAAGACAGAGTTAATTCTCAGCAGCGCGGAGTATTGGAGACAGAACAAAAGCAAAGATGAAACAGCTGGAAACTACAATACTTTCTGTCCTGCTATTAGATTTGGTCATTAATGTTTTGGGGCTTTTTTTTTAAATACACAGCAATGGTCCTTGATGATCTGCTGTAGCTGGGCTGAAACTTTAAACCACGTTTCTAGAGAATCAGTCAGATTCCTCTTACCCTTTGCTATTTACAAGAAAGGTAATGATACAAGAAACTTACTGCACCTTGCACCAATGACTTTGCACCAGCACAGAATAATCCCATACCAAGAAAGTATGTTCCTGGCTAGCCACAACAGCCTTACGACAACATCGTGCAAAGTGACTAGACAGAAGCAGATGAAGGGAATCCTCTCAGTATTAGATCAAAATCTGGGAAAAACCTCTGTTGTCAACATCATGAATACAAATCCATCTGCCATGGAGAAATAACTCTGAATTACACTAGTGTACCTGACAGCAGAATCTGTATCTCAGAAATGGACCTTTACTTAGAAATCCCAAAACATACTTTTTTAAGCATGTACCTACTCTTAAGGAAGAAATTTAATTGAACTTTTTAGAAACCACTCTATAATTAAAGCATTTGGATGAATCAAATCCCTGAAGACCAAAAAAGGACTGAAAACTGTCTCTAACCTCATCCTTTTTCCAGCGTCAGCCACAGTGATATGGCCATGGTCATATCCAGGGACACATTCTTAGTGTTTGGAAAACAAACATCTAAATGACACTCTAATAGAGAAACCAAACCTCTAAAATCAAAATGAAATGGTAATTTTCCAATTAAATTATGTCCTAGAACTTTTAAGTAACTCGTAACCTTCAAGAATAGAAAATAAATTGTATTTATGCATTTTGACACTTGGTTGTATTTATGCATTTTGACACTTGGAAGAATGGGAGGATCAATGAACTGCAGCTCACATTAGGGATACATTTTGTGACTACGTCCTGGTCTGTCTCTGAAAGATGGTTGAAATGCTCAGGATGAAAAGAAAAATCACGACAACCTAGTGTGACTCCTGTATAGAATCTTAGCACTTGAGCCAAAGTGGAGATACTTGGGGGTAGCAAGGATTTTCCCTCAGCAGGTGACAGGATCCTGGTATTCCCCCCGCCATAAAAATGTGCAACTGCAGCATCAGAAATCTACTGCTTAGCTTAGCACCTGCAATTCTTGATCAAGGATTTAAAATTTTTTTCAGTGACTATGTAGGCCAAACTTTTTAAGTTTCTCTATTAATTTAAAAAATTTTCCAAGCTCTCAAGTCACTTTTACAGGACTCTGTCTGGTACAAACTCCTACTGAAGTATAGAAGAAAACAGAACAAAAATAAAAATTTAAGTAATCCTCAGATCCCAGGTCTTTAATGTCACATATCTAACGCCTGTATGTATCTGAGTGAGAAATGAAGGCTGACATTCAGCCCTGAATAAATATACATGAAAAACTTGAGAAGCTGGTTTACACAGTAAATTGTGTATATTTGCAATGCATGTTATGGGCAGAGCCACTGCTATGCTTGCTTCCTTCTCCTCCTTTATCTCCTAACCAAGATACTGAAAAATGAGCTTTACCGCCATTTTATTTGAGCAGATCTGTGGCAACTGTCTCGGTTATTGACCTTGTTACTCCCATAGTGCTCATCCAGTCACTCAGCACAGCTTGTCTTCAGCTCTTTGCTCAGCTTCCTTTTCAAAGCAAAGGCACTTCTCGAGCACTTTGTTGAACCAGAGCTACTTCAAAACCACAAGCACAAACTGGTCATTTGGCAAAGAATATTATTGTTACGCATCTGACATCATCAGACTTTCTCAATTAGCACTTATGTATGTAGCATATGCTCAAGGGCTTGTTTGCAGTGCACTTGGCTGCAAGAAACGTGGCTCACAGATGGAGAACTAGATTTGTCTTATCCATGTTGCCCCCCATAAAATTTTTCCACGCAAAAATGAAGGAACACGGTTAGAAAAAAAGAAAGTGGGGCTAGAGAAAACACCCTGGTGGGGTTTCTTTTTAATTACATGCCTGCTCTTTTGGCCCATTCCACAATGCTAAAAATGAATATCACAGATGGAGGGTGGGTGTTAAAGGCCCATTGAATACTAAAACTAATCTGTTATAACAGGAAACATCTGTGCTAAATTCAGTGTTTAATAGCTCTTCTCATTTCAGTAGTGGAACATCAGTGTTTACAGGACAATACCAATAAATTGTTTGAATTCATGGTCACCGACACTTTAAGTCTAATACTGATTTGTTGCTGTGAAGCATTTCAACAACTATGGACTTCGGAATGCATATATACTTAATCAGTTATCCTATGGTTAATCCAGAAGTCAAAGATTTGCAGTTCCAGAACTAACAGAGAAAAAAGTATTTCAGTTCTTTCCAGTAGGCTACATTAATTTCTATTTATGTGAACAAAGTCAATGATTCTTTTACCATTCTGTAGCACTACAGCTAAACTTTCCCATTGCTTGAATTATCTCCTGAACAAGCTTATTTCCAACGTACAATTGTCACTGAAATAAATAATGGATCATTCAGCACTGAATTTTATATAGTACAACCTACAGGGAGAAATCTTTATAGAGGAATAGCTGTCTCTATGAAACCTGTTCCTCAAATTAGCTCAGTAAAATGTCCACCATACCACTGAAAAAAAACCCTTTCTACCTTCTTCTGCCTGCTAAGAAGAACAATGATGTACACATTTTCTATATGTAGTCCTTTCTTTTGTTAGATGAAATGTCGTTCCAATAACAAAGAAAACTGTTGTGGGACTGAAGGAAACAACAGCATTCCCCCACCCAGCAGCCAGGAGGGAGGGAATGAGAATGCAGAAGGCAATCTGACTGCACAGATGAGCTAGAATCTAGCTAGAAGCATCTTTCATTTTCTGAAGGGTTCTGCCAAAGGTCTTTGTCTACGGACTTCTCTGCCTTTTTAGCTGTTTTCTTGTGAATTGAACTGGGATAATCCTGACGGGACATATGTGGGGAGATACTGCCAGGACATCCTCCTCCAGCTTAATTTGTGACATTTTACTCACTACTGTCTGTATATTGAGCATATGTATTAGCCAGCCAGCCATGCAAAAACATAGTTAACCATTCCTACCTAGAGGCACATTTGGTCTTTTCATTTTAAGATACCAACTTGTATTTTAAGTGGCTGGGGTGTGCATAGTTTTCAATTTCAAATAAGTTTGGTGCTCATGAAGGAGTCCAAGATTCTTCAGTGTCAAAGAATAACACATGATCCATAGCTTACATCTGGCAAAAGCTTTTCCTTACACATTCCCTCAGGGGCCTAAAACATAATCTGTGGATAATACACTGCTTATTACAAGCTACAGTCTGACAGTCATATCCTTTAATGGTGTCGATTTGCAGAACAATTGTGGTCACTTGGGATAAAAAGTAATTCCGTGCTAGTCTTATAGCCCTACCTTTAGAAATAAACCAGAAAAATTTAAATACATTCATCCTAACAGAGGAAATAAGCATAAGCTTGTGCATTTTCCAGAAGAGCTTGCAACCAGCATAACCCTGACAAAATCCAGTCCCAAGGACCACATCTCCCATCACCACAGCAGTAAGCAGACTGAGAAGCCACACTGCACTTTCAAATGCCCTGGTTACACCAGCAGAATTACTAAGGAATAAAAGCAGGCAGCTGATTACAAAATCTGCTGATATAAATCCCATAAAAAAAAAATCACATTGCTTGTCTCAAATCAATTAAGATTGGTCAAACTAATTCAAATCTGTATGCCAAACAGAACATGAACCTAAGTTGAAATGTTAAGGTTCAAAAAGGTTAAACACTTGCAGTATTGTTGCACAGCTCCTTTCTTCTGTCTAGCTCCAGACATTTTGGAAGGCAGAGCTCCTGATTGAAGGCAAAGACTGGATTTTCAGAAAATTTAGAGAAGATTTTAAATGTATGTTTATCCTAACTGATGCTCAAAGTATTTAAGGCTTCTTCATCCCTCAAGTAAGCCAATTTTCTATCCTATAATCTTCTCTAATCTTGTAGAAATGTAGGAACTGCCACAATATATCAGTTCTAAGGGTCTACCCAAGCCAGTATCGAAGTTCTGCTAAGGCTATCAAGAGCTGTTTCAGGCCCTGGAACAAACAAAACATTTGAGATTGATAATTAACTACCTCAAACAGTCTGCTTCCCCCACAGTACTTCCTCATCCTCCCATCCTTTACACTTGCTAATAATGACTACAACATTGCAATGCAGAAAGCCAAAACGTGCTAGCTCCTGAGTTAGAGCAAGGTTATACTAGGGTGAGGAAGGTGAGAAAGCAAAAAAGGATGTTGCAAGGAAAGGTCCCCCCTCTCCCTATCCTTGAATGCCATGCCGTCAGTGGGTACAGAAGAAATTATTACCTGGAAATGTTTTTTTACTACTGATTACTCTGGCTATGCTGTGAAGACTTTTATCTATTCAGATAACATGTTTGTGTTTCTCATTGTTTTTCCTTATTGTCAAAGAGATTTTTGTTTTGTTGTTCAGATCTATTTGTACCTATTCTGTGTATTTTAATCTCATTCTTCTTCTTTCAGCTTTCCTGCCTGCTTGTTCTTCCTTTTTCATAAAGACTCAATTTCAGTGACAGAAGCTCCACAGAGACCCATGTGCTTCTTTTGCTCTCATGAGCGTGTTAACTCCTGAGAGTCACCATCAATCAGCACTTGAATATTTAATGTCTTTCAAGTTCCTTTACTTTGGCATGGTTCTCTGCCTTTTGTTTTAAGTGCTTTGAAGTGTATCCTCTTCAAATATGTTGCCTACAATAAGCCCTAGCTGTCTTGTTACTGCTATCTTCTTTATTCACAAGAACCATCAATCAATTTCTGAAATAAGTCTCCCTCCTAAGTACAGTAGCTAGAAAGGGAAGGGAGAGCACATTGTTGGTTTTACCATGTATTCGTCTCTTTCAGATGTGCTTGTTTGATGTGAGGAGGTGAACAAGCAAGGCAGCTTCAAATGACTTGTGTTGGATTTGCTTAAAACCATAAAGTTCAGTCCCCAGGGGGAACAAAAAGAAAAAAAAAGGAGGTTGAGTTGGCTCTCACTCTTCCAATGAGGTTTGTTGCACATGTTTAGCTGTTTCTTACACAGCCCAATGAAGGGAAATGTCCTCAGCAGGCATGCTGGGGTTTCCAAAAGCACATCTATTCTTTACAGTACCGACACTGCAGTGCTGATTCATGGAAGCTTTCCTACATGTTACAGATCACATCTCTATGAAAAATCTGCTTTAATGATGACAAATTCAATGCAAAACTTCACAGGCCATACAGTCATCACTGAAATAGGGCACTAACAACAGTGAAAATCCAAAGTAAGACAGAATGCAGGTGGAAAAAAGAGTCTGCAGCTGTACTACGCTTTCCAGAAGTGTAGAACTGTCCTAGATTTGGCTGGGATAGAGTTAATTTTCTTCCCAGAAGTTGCTGTGTTTTGGATTTAGTAGGAGAAGCATGTTGATAACACCAGCGTGTTCAGTTGTTGCTATGAAGTTAAAGACTTTTTCCAGTCTCCCATGTTCAGCTAACAAGCAGGTGTGCAGGAGGTGGGAGGGAGCACAGACAGACAGATAGTCAAGCTGGCCAATGGAAATATTCCATACCATAGACATCATGCTTGGTTTATTAATGGGGATTGGCCGGGGGGGGCAGGCATCAATTTTTTAATCACTTTTTCTTCTCTTGTTTTGAGTTCAAATCCTCTCTTGTCTGGGAGTTCAAATTTTGTCTGGGAGTTCAGCCTTTTTTGGGAATTTCGTGACATTTCCAAAAATCCAGGTGGTCTGTGATCTCTGCTGAGGGACTGGCTGCGAATTGGTCATTGGGTGGTGAGAAAATTGTATTGTATATAGTTTGTTTTGCGTATTCTTTATTATCATTATTAGCATCAGTATTTCCTGTGTTATCTTATTGAACTGTCTTTATCTCAACCCACGAGTTTTACTTTTTGTCCATTTCTCCTCCCCATCCCGCTGGGTGGGAAGGGAAAGGGTGGGGAAGCGGCTGTCTAGTGCTTAGTTGCCAGCTGCTGGGTTAAACTACAACAATGACCATGCAGAAATTTAGCCCAGTCTACTGAAGAACAGAACTAATTGTAATGAAAGTCAGGGAGAAGGCCAGCTCCTTACCTATTTTAAGGCAGGAGTAATATGCAAGCAGACAATATTCTACACATAATGCAAGAGCATGGGCAGCCTAGAATTAATTTGGATTTATTCTCCCCTTTTATTTGGTTCATCTAATCTGTGCTCTTCTGATTTGTTAAGCTTTCAGAGACATACCCCAAGTGAACGTAGTGTGCCCATGAGAAAGACGGACAGACAGACACATAAGCCAAGAAAAAGCATTCCTCCAAGGCAACTAAACAAGTAATGCTTTGTTACAAAAAGCACTAGGCTAACATCAAAGGAAACAAGCTAAAAAATACTTTTTTAAAACAAAGTTGGAAGTAGCAGCAGATGACCCACTTACTGTACAATTATATTTATGCTTGGCAGTTCTATTTGAGTTCTCTGTTCCTAATACAAACTATTCGGTCGAGTGTATTTTTAAAATTAGTAAAAAGGGACACATACAGAATGCGTTAAACTTGCAAGAAAACTTAAAATTACAAGAATGCAATGCATAGTTCCAGTTATGCATCCAAGGAGTCAGACAATATTCTGGGTGATGAGTCCTGGCAGAAGACTACCTTCTCAGGGGCTACAGAGTATTAAATGCATCTTGCAGAAAAAACTCATATTTCACAAGACTATGCTTATGCAAATGACTGGTATTCTTTCATCTCAGAAAACAAAGTTTGCTGATCAATCATGTAATTGCAAATCTAATACTGAAAAGTCTGATGGCTCAATAGCTATTGCTGAAAGGAAGCTTCAGACACAAGTCCAGCTGCTGTATGTTTGACATAGGCCATGAATCCACACCCAAATGTCCATCTAAAAATGTATCTTCGGAGATATTTGATATTTAAAAAATCCTAGGAAAGATGAAACAGGCAGAATAAATCCTGGATTAAAAAATTGCATTAAAAAATCAACCATATAAAATTTTTCTTGCTCTATAACCTCAGATGTATTAGCATAACCATCACATGAATCTTTTTCAGATGCCAGTGGGTAATTACAGGAACACAGGGTGGACCCTCAGCTGGTGAAAATCGTTATAGCTGCACAGAAGCCAATTTATATGAACTGAAGTTCTGGCCCATAAAATCTCTTCTAAACCTGAAAGTACATCTTGTACTACAGTGTTATTGGTCTTCAGGTTATTGAAAACCATCTTGATGAACAGTGTGGTCTCAGGGACAAACCAGGACTATATGTCTGACAAATTTCTGCTCTGTGTTCCTTTATTTAACTTGATTAGAATGATATATTTCAAGCAAAAGCTTGCATGTTACAATGCACCATTAGTCACATGCTGCTTCTCAATAGTGAAACCATCAATTTTATTATAGACATGAATATGTGCAAGAGGTCTAACTATAATTGGAACATTTGCCAAGAAGTAGATGGGGATTCTGATTAAGAGTATACCTCCTGGGTATATGTTGTACAAGCAGCATCTCTAGAAGAAGAGAGAAGGTTATGAAGCCCTCTTTATGGTATATGCAAACTAGATACAAACGCAGCAACATACGCCAGAAATTTGTTTTTGGATGCTGTGTGTTTAAGAAAAGGTTCTACTTCATGTAAAGTAGGCAAAGCTCTAGCCTCAATGGAATACAAAATGTGTTCTACTTGTTCCACAGAAGAGCAGTTTGGATTATCTATTTTTAAATATAGTATTAAAAAATAAAGCCAGACCGCTACAGAAGGTACGAGTGATTTGAATGCGAAAAATGAAGTAATGCGCATATGCTGGTTGTTATGGAAAAGAGAGATCAGATCTACTCACTTGGTAGAAGAATAACTACTTTTTTTTTTAATGGAGACTTTGAATTTTATGGTTAACATATTTAAAACTTAAATTTAAGAACTTAATTTCAGATATTTTTTAGGAGTCAAGGTTTTTGCAAATATCAAACTATCCACTTGCCTTATCCAGAGGAAGAGTAACAAACATAACTCTAAAATTTCCACTCACTCTTGAAAGTCACACCAGGACACAGTGTAGCTTGCATATTCCCGGTGTCATTTTCCTGCATCAGTCTCCCATCTTTCTTTATAGTCCCTGAGATTTCTGTTCCCTGATTTTCTAATACGTACCTGTGTTGTATTCAGCGGTTGCAAATGTTCTCATTGCCAGTGGTACAGAACTGTGGTAGAGCAGTCTTACAGTTCATATTGCCCTGGCACACCAGCAGACAACTATTAGTGCCTCAGAAGTATCCAGTTTAATTCAGACAGCATTCTCTATGATTGACCACTGGACTAATATAAAGACACAGAGCATCTTCTTTTTTCCAGAGGATCCTCTTTTTTCTGCAATAATTTTTACCCAGAATATTGCAGCTCCCACACACTTCACCCCATAGTGGGGCTGAAAAAAAGCCATTTCAGTATTTGATGCAACGTGCAGTAAGTAATTGAGTAACTATTGCACATTCCTATCTGACAAATACCTGTCTCCATTTTTTCTGTTCTCATAATGTATAAAAGACTCTTTCTTGTTACACTTTTTATATAAGGAACTAATTCCTAAAACAATTTAAGTTATATATTCACAGAATATTATCTATGCTGTACAAACATAACAATTAACCAAGCTGAGAGTGAGCAGCTCCAGCAAAGTAGGTAACTTCACCAAATGACCAGATAAACATGTTGAAGATGGTAAAGGTTATGATTTCAATATTTGGATTTTGAAAAAAATTGTTTATCAGGAGTTCTCTACCTCTAACATTGATTACATTGCAGGAGAGCCATTCTTTTATTTATGAGTAAAGGTAACTGGAATTACTCATGTAAATCAGATAGAGAAGAGACCTAGGGAAAAAACAACCAAATCCACATTCCGAAAACGCACTGTGTGACAATTCTATAGAGGCCAATGGGAGCAGCTCCTTCCTCCAGAACACCATTGCATCTGCTCTCTGTGGACTAATGTGCCATAGCACGCAATTTTGTGCTACATAAACTCATCTTGAATGCGTACTGTGGAATCTCTCGTTCACATGCTGTACAATTATTCCCACAGCGCAGCTTAGCTCTCTCACCATTATTGCTGATATTCTGTCAACACTGAAAAGACAAATTAATACTAGCAATGACTGATGCAGGATTGCCAAATGAAGTGATGCAGACAGCAGGAAGGAAGGCAGGTTCCTCCTCCTTTTAGAACTCCTTTTCCCAGTTTTCCTCTTACCACTTTAAACAACCCTTCATAAGATTCTCATAATGCCATTCTAGTTTCCTACATGGATTCTCTAGTGAGAAGTAAAGCCAAAGACTGATCCCAAGCATCTTCATTTCCAGGAAATCTCCTCACAAAGATCCAACAGCCTGTTCTATACCTGACAGATCTTCCACCCTGCTTCAGAACAATTCCTGTCTGTAGAAAATAGAGCTTATAATTATTCTTCCCTAAACGCTCTCTACTTTCTTGATTACTGTGGCTAGTATCACCATTCAGCCTGTCATTCAATTCTGCAATCTTCACATCATCTTCAGCTTACATTTTTCTAAGTTCACTGTAAGGTTGTGCTAAATCACACCAGTAATTTCCACGAGTGTTAACATTGCTAAAATACAGCACTTCCTGTCCACCGTCACAGCCTAAATTCTTGTCCACATTCTACCTCCTGTCTCAATTACTGCAAATCCTTTCCTTGCTCACATCCATTGAAAATACTGCTGTGAAGAGTATATATCAGCCAGTCATTATAATAATTTACCTCTGTTTCTGTACTCCCTTTTCATTAATATATTTCCACACAAATGCACACACACTGATCAATCATTCTGGACAGCTCTTTAGATGTTGGTATGCCAAGATCACTGCCAAACTTGGTGACTGGTGTGACCTTAGAGATTGCTTGTAGAGTTTGCTAGCTGTCTGCTGTATCCTAGACTCAAAGCTCTTCGGAGTGAGCAGGGGAAGGACGTGATCTGTATTTTTCTCCTTTATTCATGCAACATCCAGCACCATGGGCCACTCTCCATGATGTCTGCTCTTGTATGCCAAAACAATGCATCAACCACGACAGCAGTTTCCCTGCTGAGAATACATTTTTTGTAGTCGAATATACCAGTTCTGCTATGGCATATTGGTCCTGTGAAACTTAATGTCTTCTGAAAGAGAGAAAAGTCTTTTAGCTAGGACACTTCGAAATAGTTCTTAATTATAAAAAAAACAGAACAAAGAAAAGTTCCTCAAGCTGGGATGGTATGGCTGTCATTTCACACATTCTAGATTTAGTAATTATGATAAGAGGCTTCATAAAAAATCTAGGGTACAGTGAATACTCAAAATTTTTCAAGTTTACAAGCTCTGTTTCAGTCATTTATTCTGACACAGATAGTTCTAGAGTTCTTACAATATTGTCTCTATTTGCTATTACTAACAGCAAACAAGTAATAAACTAAGTTGAGCAAAGAACTTACACTATCACCCCCTCTTGAGCACATGAAGGCTTCTTAATCATTCAGAACCTGGGAGCAAGTTTACTGTGCCAGAGACCTAATTCTAAGGAAAATTCTGCAACTCTGTCAAAACATACAAGTGAGGTATAGTATAGACCAACCTGGCTAATTATATACTAGCTCAGGTATGCAGGTAGTGGTGGAGGCTGGCAACATTAACCTGCATAAGCTGTCAGTCCAATGAGTAGTGGAAATGCAAGTCGATTTGCAGCCCATGCTAAGACCTGTGCTGTTATGGCTACACCATAATTGAGACTTAGTGTCTTTAAAATGAGCTAAAGTATGTCTCAAGAACATTAACTCATGTGGGAAAACTATAATCCTCCAGACTGATGATAACAAGCCCCAGAGAGCGGCATTTTGTCCTGCTCATGTGTGAGATCCCATTTAGTGGTAATACTTGTGTCTATCCAAGAGTATTTTTTGCCCCATCATACTTTGCAGTACGTACCTACTCATTGTGGCATTCACACACACTGCTGTAACTAACATTCTGCTTTGATTTCCAATATAAAACATATCATATTAGTAGTAAATTTGTCTCTGAAATTACTCCTACATTTATTACATAGACTTCCTTATGATTGTTTTACCGGAAGTGGATGGAGATGCTGGTTCATTCCGCTTCATTAGTAAATTTCTTGTGTGATAAAAATTGTTCACTCTAATTTGAAAGGAAATATTTTGCAATCATCCAAAATCTGGTACCAATTTTATCACTAAAATAAGAGAAGTGTTTATTCTATACAGAACGTTGATGTTTCCCTTACTAAGATTTGGCTATGTTAATGAAATATTTAGATTAACCTTCAGCTCTTACAGTTCTTTTGCAATGTGTTCAGACTGAGCTGTTGACCAACCAAATTTGAGCTGGCTACCCATGTGCTTTAGCAGTATTTTAGAGAACAAACACCCTCAAGTCTGTTGTGTTCAGAGCTGAGCCCTGTTGAGCAAGGTAGAAGGATGCAGTTCTAAACTATTTCTGCCACAAGTGGCATAAAATAATAAAAAAACCCAGAGGTTGGAAATAGGCAAATTCCATTTTTCACTTCGATAAAAGGAAAGACTGGAGCAGCAGACAGGAGAATTTGAGGTTAATGATTAACAGGCAAAGAGCTTCTTGCAAACCATTGATAATTCTCTCCTTTTCTCATCTCGTGGCAGAATTCAGCAGTGCATTCCCCAACTCTCATTCAAAGAAAGAAGAAATGAAAAGTTTGCAACTTCTCTCGTTTCTGTTGCTTTCTTCTATCGTCACCCCAGCAAATACATATGGAAGAAAGAAAAAAGGTAATAGCCTATCAAACATAAATAACGATTATGAACCTTTTTTGAAATGTTTATGCTGTAAAAATTAAGTAGTATTGACTGTCTGGTGATCAACATGTTGGGGTTTGGGGAATTTTTGAGTGTTATGGTCCCTTAAAGTATAACATTTATAACTGTCTGTGTCTATTGGAAAATTTAGTTGTTTGTAATTACAACAAACATTTCTCAGTGGAAATCTATACATTCTGAAACTATAGACTTTAGGTAATCTGACCTTTAACAAAACTTCTGGTGAAGCTAATTTAAAAATTTATTAGTTTGAAAATATACATCAAAGTGATAGCAGTTATAGCCTTCTTGGGCTGCAAGTATTCTATAAAATAGATTCAGTCTCCTACTATGAATAAAAATTTCTAGCTATCTGACACTGTTTAAGCTTTCATTTGCTGAGTTGCCTAACATTGGCTGCCTTTCACCTGAAGTGTGATGAATATCTTTGAGTGAAAGATGTATTCGCAGTATGTTTTGTAAAGAAGTACTGTGGAGGATCTCTATCATTTACACAGTTGTACAACCATTTCCTATGCATTTGTGACTGCACTGCACATTCTGTCAGTATCTGTGCAACTTCAGTATGACAGTGCATCACCGCACAACTGCATTTCTTAAAACCTCTCCAACGTGATTGACAAAGACAATTCCATGTATGCTTTCATCGTTGAGCCATATATAGCAATGATCCTTCTTATCTAACTGTATTTCTAACACTCTAAGTCTGGAGGGGATAAATGTAGCTTTCTCCTTAGCTGGAAATAAAGCAAGATGTTCACACTCACAGAAGTTGACACTTCAGCCTGTTTCAGTAGCTGTGTTTCGCATTTATGTTAATTTGTATTAACTGTTTTAGAAACCATTTGCTATAAAAATGCTTTTGTACGTAATAGGCACAGTGATTTCAATCTACAGGAGGCAGGACCACCTTTCTTTGATACTGCACATTAAACTTCACCTTGGGTTTAACTTTGAACAATATAAAATCCTTGAATTAAACCACAATGAGAACTGTAAATTTCAACTAATGTCATAACTTGGCCTAGCTTACCAGGCAGCAATGCCTGCACATCCTTAACAGTCATTGAACCTTAGCAAGCTATTTAGAAACCTTGATCAAATTCTGTATTTTTGAGAGCGCCAAAAATGAGAGCCTTAACTTTAGTTTGAGGCTTCTCATGGCATCTTTGCCCAGACCTATTCAGACTCCACTGTGAATTTCAAGTTTAGTTCAGCTTCGATACAAACACAAGGCAGACAGAGGACGTCACTGCACCCCCACTCTGTTACAGTCTCAGGCCTTGCCTTACACCAGCTCACGTCTCCTACCCCCACTATCTGCGGCACCATTTATAGCAAGGTCAGTCCCTTCACTCTCTCCAACCCCCTTTCCCCTCATGACCTAGTACTCCTATGTCAACGGACTTAACTTGTTTGCTCATTGCTTCTGCAGCTTAAAACCTTGCTTGTGGGCCACAAAAGACAGGTCACATGTCATATTAGCACTAGCAGATATGCCTAGCTTGTAGCATGTTGAAACGAGAGAATGATTTAAGAAGTAGAGCAGATACATTTCTAAAAATGCAAAAAAAAAAAAAATCTACTGTGTTTTCTTCTAGAGGCTATCCACAGCCTAACTAGATCTGCTACAGAGAATAGTTGCAAGGTTAAAGACCCTGATATTCCATTATGTTGAACTCAGACGCTCATCTCCTGTTGGCTTTAAATTGGTGCCATTCTAATTCCAACTATCCCTTTACATTAATGTATATTTCTGCACCTTTCACTCCCTTGTCCTCTTCTCCCAATCAAACCTCAGTCACACCAGCTTTGTCCAGAAAATAATGTAATTCTCTGCTCTCAAAACTTGCCTTCTTTCTGTTACCATTTGGTTCGTCAGTATAGTTCAGCTAGTTCTGTCTTTGCCCAGATCAGCTCTCATGTTTTGGCCACACCTAGTAACTTCAAGGAGTCTTTTTCATTTCATTTCTCAGTAAGGCTAATCCATTTGCCACAATGGCCCATGCACATGGCAGTAAAGCATTAATCTGCACTAAAGAAGTGCAGTGAGGTTTTTAGCCCTGCCTGAGAGGCCTTTTAACGCTGTCAAGTGGAGACAGCTTTCAGCGAGCATAGCACATATTTTAACTGCATTTGCTTCTACCTTGGAGCTTGCTTGTTCTTGCTTTAGCAGGAACTGTATCAATAAATAGTATAACTGTAAGGAGCTACAAAGCCTGACATGTAATTTTAGCACAAGCAATTGACTATATGGGAACCATCCTCTAAAAGAGCAATCACTGTGCAAGAGTCCTTCTCATTTATTTGTACCCAGCAAACAAAGAACTCCCTGCTTTAATATTCTTTGTATCATTCTATCCACCTACAAAGTAAAAGAAATTACATTACAAAAAAAGAACTTATAGGAATTAGACTGCAGCAGGTAAATCACTGTATATAGTATAGGTGTATGTAAATCCTTTTGTTCGAGCTATGTACATAAATGTGTATTAGAGATTGTTATTTTATACTTAATTATGCAGAATAAGATGGACTGCACTACCAAGCAAACACAATATCACATTTAAATACACAGAGGTTATTCTTAAAAAGCCACAGAGTGTTTCTGAAATGCCATGGTTTTTTTGTATGTTTATATAGCAGGAAACAAGTTTGGCATTTTTTAGCAAAAGTTGATTATATAAAACAGCATCGCAGAAAAAGACCAGAAATAAGCACCTAAAAATGACGTCCCTGAAGTTCAGCCAAGATCTAAAAGCATGCAAAAAATATTTCAACATAAACTCTTCTTTATTTTGGTTCTTCTCCTGGAAACACAAAACTAGGTGGGAATATATTCCGTTATTCCACTTCATTGCATAGAGCAAAATTATTCAGTAGTTGACATGAAAATGCGTGTTTAGCTAGCACTTTTTACTTCGCAGTCTCACAGCTGGCAGTTGAGCTGGACATTTCTTGCCCAAGAGAGAAGGTAACATCTTACTTGTAATCCTATTCTGCTATGTTTTAAGTATTACAGCATTAACACCTTAAGACTATAGCACAGGCAATGGGAATGGATTGTACTGAAATTTCAATGCCTGCTATGTTTTCCTTATTACCCAATCATATTATGGAGACATAAAAGATGTGTTGGGTAACCAAATACTCCAAAGCCTAGATAAAACACCTCAATAAAATGCAGTGTACATGAAGTATACCACATTGGATCTGAAAAACTACCAAAATAATAATTTCTACATGAGGCTGGAAAACCACTACAAATGCACGAAATAAACAAGATCCAAAAGCCATTTAAACTGCAGAGACAGAGAAATAAAGTCTGCCAAGATGGTGAGTAATTACCTTTGATGTTAAAGCTGAATATCACTTTTACTATCTAACATTTCTTAAATGTCTACAATAAACACTAAAAACATAGACAAGACCTTCCTTTTATTTCCTTGAAGCATAGTGTAATAATTCTGTGTGATTTGGGTTTACACTAGATGAGAGAAGAACACAGACTGAAGTCAACAAGCTCACAGGATACTTCCAGTCTTATTTCTAGTTTGAGAGAAAATTGTAATTTTCCAGCACAGACAGAACACTAAGATCGCAAACTGAATTCCTTTCATGGGACAGAATGGCACAGTAATCTGTTCCTCCGATTGAAACTCCTTGGCTAAAATGTCCAAACTCAACTGGAACATGCTCAGCCTTCCCCTCTCCTCAGGTAGACAAATTTAGTGTCTCATAAGTTGTGCACTACTTACAAACCACGGTTTGATGGGAGGCTGAATTTAAGATACGCACTTCCATGAGCAGCAGAACTAAGTTTGGTTTCCAGTCACTTAGATCCTATGTACCTTAAACACCTCATGTCCTAAAGCCCAGCTGTGCTTCCACGACGTTCCTGTCCCAGGATTCTCAGTTCCTTCTCCCCATCTCTACAGCATGTCTATATTCCTGAATCATGCCACGACTTAGTGCCCCCCATGGTACACATGGATGTCCCAGCACACCCTATCTTCCCTCATATACCTTACACAACTGTTGCTATCACCCTCCTCAGTCCAAGATCCACTCCACAGTTTCTCTCCCCAACCCTGCACTACTGACACCTCCTTCCCATGTCTGCTACCTAGCCTTTTTTGCCTTGCTCTGCGTACATGCTGTGACTGTTTCAGCATTGTGCTTGTGTCCATTGACTAGCTAGTGCAGACTCATGGATCAGGTAGTGACTGGCCCGGGACTGCTACTGCGCCGAGTGGGAAGCTACTGCTCCCCTGTGTTTGGTACTGGTGCTCACACAAGATCAAATTCCAGGGACAAAATTGTTTGAGCTAATTGCATCCACAATGCCTACATGAGTTGAACTCAAGCACAAGGTAGTCCTCACTGAGTTTCCCTGTCTGATGAGCAGTTGGGTGTCTCCAAATGACAGGCAGAGTGCAAGGTAACAGCTAAGCTTTAACGATAAGCAAGGCACTAGAATTAAATGTTTACTTGAACTCTATGTTAATGCAATAGCCAATGCATTGCTACAAGGGTCTCGCTTCTCTATTCCGCTGTTGATTTTCAGAAACCATGTAGGAATTGAATATTCAATATCTCTTTCTCTCTGTAAAGAGAGAAATGATTCTCTTTCTCTCCTCCTTCATATGCACAAATATACCATGATTACAGACTGTGGAAACAAGACTAAGAAACATTAATACTTCTAATATACTTCAATGGAGTTTGTGCATCACCACAGACGTTGAAATTCAGATCACTTCTAGTTAGATCTTTTAAACAGGGATTCAACAGCCAAATTTTATGACATACAGAAATATTGGCTCAAGGAGTCCTGCAAGTTGAAAGTTCAGATGTTAGGATACTAACCAGTTACAGTAACGATCTATGTCATGCTTATTAGGAAAAATTCTACAAATATATTTACTGTCTTTTTCTGAGTGGCTGTGTTTCAGAAATACTGTATGGGTACACAGCATTTGCAATGCTCTCCGGAGTCTCAGAATTCTACCAAAATTTCCATCATCTAACCCAGTTATTCTTCCTTTTGGCACCTGGAAAAAATCTACAAACACAATTTCAGACAGAAATTTTCACCACAGAGTCCAAAATGTAACTGTAGTCTAATTGAAGACCCTTCGCTTTTTCCCATGAAAAGAGACAATAATGAGAACTTCATCAACAAAGGAACTACCCATGCATCAAACAACTTTCAATATTTCTACTAATGCAAGTGACTGAACATCTTAATGAGGAGCTTAAATTCATCAGAGGATTGTAATTCACTTGATTCAGGCATTACATTCTTCTGACTACTACTGTATGAATAGTGGTTGAACTCATATGACACCTGAGAAACTTGAACATACAGAACATTTCTTGATAATGTGGCAGTGTGATCTAATTGCTTAACTAATTTTCTTCCTTTTTCTTTCAAACTAGGGAAGGTTGTAGTTGTTTTTTTGATATACATATAGTTTTAATGGAAAATAACCATCAATAAAAACATTCATTATTAAAGCGAACACTTTTCTGCTTATTTTGTGGTTCAGTCTGGGCTTATGTTGCACATTTTGTTTTGAAAAACATAGTTATGCCAAATTCATGTGGAGCTTCAGGGTGAGTAATATGGTTGCATCACCAGCAGTGCAATATAGATGATGTAGCTCATAACACCATATGCTCCCTTAGCGTGGCCTTAGCACAGTGACCTTTTTTCCTATACATTATATCTAGAGCTAAGAGACTGTTTGCTGAAGCTAAGTCAGACTCCTTATACACCGGAATAGCTTGGCAGCAGGCGGATGGGCCAGCAGACACTTCCAAGCAGCATGATTAAGATTTCCTGGCAACATAAGCAATAACTGGCAAAAGAGACAGAAGGGGCCATCTATCTGCACATGCCAAGACCGGGTGATAAAGTTCATTGCTTTGGCAACAGGCCAAATGTGAATTACAATTCTTGCAAAACATTTTTTTTTAATTTCTATGTTCCAAGTAAAAAAAAATACCACATTCATGCTTTGTAGATTTTCTTCTAGAAAAAAGGTACTGGTGGTTGTTTTTATAGTTATATTACTATGACATCTTTCTTGCTTGCTCCTTGTAATTTAAAAAAAAAAAAAAATTCTTACAATTGCTAATCTTCCCAGGAAGCATTAACTCCGCAGGCTTGCACAGCCTTACACATACCCATCATGATCAGCCAACGAAAGCTTTGCTGGTGCTGAAATGCTTCTTATACATGGTTGCTTCATGGTTGTGGAAACAGTTGTTGCCTAAAAATAATTCACAGACATTCTCCTGCCTTCTCCGGTATGCTTACCCAAGTCCAGTAAAACCCATTTGAATCTTTTACCAACAATACTGTCTATATTTGTGTTCCTACTTGGCCTCCAGACTTCATGGTATTGCTCCAAATGCAACAAGCAGCTACCAGGTAAATAACAGCAAGGAAATGACAAAAAAGAAATCTAGAAATACTGAATATGAGTGGAGAGGGTCTTTAAACGCATATTGCTCTCTGGAATAAAACCAGCATGTCCCATCTGAAAGATCAATTTTTATCAGAGAAACCCTCAAAATTTCTGCTGTTTTGAACTATCTGATCCAAATACCATTTTTTAATTTTGCATATTGCTTTACTCAGTAAGTGAAACTGATGGAGACTACTTACAGAGGAAAGTACGAAACTATGGGGGAGATGATGACAGAGCAGGTCCAATCACAAAAAGAAAAAAACACCATACACATATGTTTGATCTTGCTTTGCCTCTGGAGTTGGCTAACTCCCATAATATTCTGCTACACTGGCATTTTTTCCCCATATCTTAATGCTAACTTTGTAAACACATAGAAACACTGCTGAGATTAAATTTTTCATTTTAAAATCTTCTGTATATTAAATCACTTGCAGCTCTACTTCATGCATCTCAGTCTGAAAATAATCTGCAGTATCTGATTGAAGGATTTTATTCAGTCTTTCAAGCACCACTCCTTGCTCTTTCAGCAACAATGGCGTCATAAAGGATGTTGGAGGACATCAGTTAAGGTTTAACTCTATGGTTGGCAATCTGCATTTCCAAATGCTACTCAAATTAGGGATTCTGTCAAATCAGGATGGGAGGGGCGCACGTGTTCCTTAGTTAGGTTAATAAAAAAACTATACTGAAAAACTATCAAAAAACATTCTGATTTATTCACCAGGGAATTAATTGTCTAATTAGTTTATTAATTGTTACAACTTCAGCAGAAGACCTGTCCAGAAATGACCTTTGATTGGAATTCTATGAGTTGTTATAAAAATACAAATAATGAAATTTTATGGGCTTTCAGACAAAAAATATGTTAAGAAATTATATTTATGATTTAAGAGGGTAGTATTTTGATTGGTTATATTTCCAGACAATTATTTTCTGTGTTGTGGTGAAGTAGAATTGCTAGTTTTCATATTTATGTCACTTGTACTTCTAACTTAAGATGAAAAGCCAATGCCTTCAAGGTTTCCATTTTAGGGGCTGGCAATAGGAGGGGAAGGGATGTGAGAGAAGCTCTGATCTTATTTTTAAGGGGGAATTGTTTGGGCAATTTTTATTCACTACAAACAAAATATTTTGCATGGTATTATTCAGGCAATGCTTCCACCCCAGAGTTTACAACCTTCCAAGGAAACAGTTGTAAAAATTTAATCACTTGTAAGAATGATGGATACTATTTAAAATTGTTATCATTATTTTCAGAAAGATATGAAACTACTGCATTTCTGAAATTGATTACTGTTACTGAAGCAGTATACTCCTTTCAGTGACTAAACTGGGAGGAAGAAATAACAACACAAATTAGCAATTTTAGGACATGTGGAAAAGGCTTAACCTCCAGTCTATTGAGCCAAATACATGATTTGTAATCTATACAGCTTTCTTAACGAATTACATTATGTAAGAATCCCAAAAGCCTTGTACAGGTATTGAATTGAGTCCTTAGTAGCTACTCAAGTTCTTTTTTAAAGTTTAATCCTAGACTGCAGTCCTTATTAACACTGCAATATGACTCCTCTTCTGCAATTCACTAGTCAGCAGTTTTCAGACCTTTCAAACATCTGTACAATTTCATAACTGATCTTGACTAAAATAGCTTATGGTTATGACAGCATATAGATTGCCACCTACACAACAGTGCCTAGATAACTACAAGGAAACCTGACAGCCCTAATTGCATTTCATGTGTTTATGCAAATGAGAGTAAGCTGGATGCAGCATGACCTAGAGCAGAGGCTCACCATCAAGAACATGACTTTCACAGACTATACCGGTGCAGGATTCCCCACATCTGCCATTCAGGTTAAGGACCAGCTGCAACCAGGAGAAAAATGCAGTCTTCTCTGAAACTTGAGAGTAACCCCAAAGCAGTTTTTGGGTATTTTTCAAGAGGCAGTAGAGCATTTAATGGACAGGATGCATTCCTCCCTCCAGAGTATAGAGCAAACAGAGAGAACTGTGACTAGATTACAGTTAATGCTCTAGCCTGTTAATGCAGAAAGGAGCAGGGCAGGTTGTAAAATTAGAGTTAGACCTAAAAGAAAGAAGAAAACTTAGAATACTAATACAAAATACTCATCTACCAGCATAAAGCATTAGTGACTGGACCTCTGCAGTGCTAGAAAGTACATGGAAAACCAGCTGGCACGTCATCTACAAATCTGCTGTGCTCTCTACCCATCATGCTTAACTTCTGCTTACCTGGGAATACAAATACAAGCTTGCTCTTTCAATTGGGAACAGTTTTTTTGTGAGGGGCATAATAAATCACTGCTTTCTTAGTAAATGACATCAAAGAGTCATGAAAGCTAAGATACAAACGCCTCATTTTAGTATCAGAAATCTTTGTCTACAGCTTGCCCAATAAGGCTCTAAAAAGGTTCTAAACAAAATATGTCAGTGTGCAGTGCTGAAATTCTCTTCTGTGTTTCATCGACTACTACAATTGCAATTCTGCCATCTTTACCCATAGTGGGTAGTAAGTACTTCATTATCCCCAAGCTCGCTTGCATACTACAGTACTCCAATATAACAGTGAGAGCATCCGGGCATTGCCTTCACCAAACAGACAATATTCCAACTGGTTCCAGTTGACCTGCTCATATTGCTCTCTAGGGCACACCAAGGTCAGTACAGAAAAAAGAAACACTGAAAGCATTCTTCTTACTACATGTGAATCAGTGACCTTCAGCTTCCATTCACCACCAGTAGAACAGGTTGTCCCACAGAGAGCATTTTTCCTGGGGCATAGTTAACTTCAGGATTCACCTTTTCCAAACATTTCATGTGCCTTCCCTCTCTGCCAGAGTTCTAGCTCCATCCCAATAGCGATCCCTGCACTTTTTCCTGGAAAGAGTTCTGCAGGATCCTCTTGCATGCCACTTAATAGCCTTGGCCTCTTCCCACATATGTGACCATAATGTGATCTTTTACGTTTCTATGTTAATTTAAAGGAACTGTAACATTTCTGAGAAACTCCGGCCAAGGAATAAGCATCTCAACACCCTCTGGCCTGACAGTGTCAGCGTTTCTATGGAACGCAGTGGAGATTCTTAACCGAAGCAAACAGACAAAACTTACAGTCTTTGATCCAGCTCCCAAAATAGACAGTTGTGCTGCTTTCTATTTTAATTATCTCCCTAAGTCATAGCTCAGATTAAGTGGCCGTGGGAAGGGCTGCTGACTACACTGTGTTATTCAGTAGGGACAAGACACACTGTAATTTGCTGAGTGTAGAGAACTCGACATCTGGAATTTTAAGTAGCAGAAATGAACACAATTACCACAGAGGTTTTTAGAGAAAAAAAATAAAAGCAGGAGTATAACATATTATTCTTTCCAAGAGGAAAATTTGTATCTCCCTTCTCCCAAACTCATCTCTGGAATTTAAGTGAATTCATAGGATTTGCACTTTGGATTTGGTTTTTTTTTTCTTTTGATTCTGTGCCCTTTTCTGTCTTTCTAGTGTATATTTAAAAATCTTCACCTTCACAAAACATCACGTGTTAGTAAATGAATTCCATTGAGCATACCTGCATGGCCTGAAGATGTATCTAGCTGTTCATTTAAATAACATGTTACTCCCCTGAATGCCATCAAATAGCTGATATTTATGGGCCTACCAGAAACATTTACATTATTAGTTACATTCAACCTATGAAGTATCAACGTTAGTTCTTAAGGTGGCTAAAAAAAAAAAAAAAAAATCACTTCTGGCTTTGGATGCCTTGAATATGATTATCCTGATGTGCAGAAGGGAACTGAAATCTCAGACATCTGAGGGTTGCACTTCATCTGTTCCGGGACTACCTACCTCGAGCGCAGAATGACTGCTCACAACATATGCACCAGAACAACATTTAGCACTCTGCAACCCCAGCACAGCATTGCTTCTGATCTCCTCTGTTGCCGTTCTAGACCAAGTCTAGAGTAATCTGAACAAATGAGTCCTGGGTCTTTAACAAGTGATTGAAGATTTCTTTTACAGTTACTCAGTAATATATTTTAAGTAACAAATCAGATACTGACTACCTGTATTGTTGTTTTTCAAAGTTTACAGAACCACACAACTTAACTCTTGTACTACAGGACTCTTGGTCTCCCTAAAATTTCCAGCTAGAACATCATGATTTTCAGATATTCCTTTATTTCATTAAAATTTCTTTGATTTTATCTTAAGTAAAATAAATTATGATTGAAATTATCCTAAGTAAAATCAATTTTTATTAAAGCTGGTAGTAGATTTTCCCGTGGATTTTCTGTGAGCTGACACTGCCTGGAAACTTCTGCACTTGGATAGTGTGAGTCGTTGGAAAATGCAGTAAACCAAAATTTTTCCTCTTGCTGTGCAGCAAGTTAGTCCCTCAGTCCATAACTGTGTTTCTAAGCAAGCTTAATTGACCAGAATAGGGCAATCAAATACAAATATTCTTTGCTTTTTGCTTTTTAGAATGCCCTTTAACAGTAACTAAAATGAGACTAAGGACATGAGTTATGCCAAATTAAGAATCTAACAGAAAATGAAATATTTATATTAAGAGAAAGGGTGACATTCCATATCTGACCAACTCTGGGGAGAATCAAGGCTTCAAATACTTAATTTTTGTGTTTTGTACTTAACCAGTGACAGCAGATGTTTTAAAGTCAAAGGGAAAGGTTGTAATTCATTACACAGTTAGTGACATTAACAGCTTAAGCAGCCTTTGCCTTTGGCGACTCTTGCAGGTAATTCATAAGCCTCTCCATTGTGCCAGTATAGATGCTTGTAGCAAAACAGCTTGGAAACTGATTCAGTTGAAAAATAATCCTATTTTTTCCTGGTGATCCTACTTTTTAGCTGGATCAGCTCCCTGATCTTGTTCACTGTGCAACTAAGCGACCAGCTGTGCTGGAAAAATGATGGGGACTACAGGAGGTCAGGAAGGAGTGGGTGGCAGTAAGATGGGGAAGAAGTCTGCTTAGAGTTCCTCAGGCACCACTGAAGCCAAATGCCTAGTTAGGAACTAAAGACCCTAACCATGGAATCCCTCTATTTTAGTTTTTTTTTTTAATTTCTAAAAGAGTTTTTGTAATTTTAAGTTTTTATTCTCAATTAAAAAAAAATGCAATCTACCTTATCAGGCTTCCCATCATCTAATTCAGTAATAACAGCATTTGAAAAAACCTAAAACATTACACAGTTTCCAAAGGAGTAAGCAGTAGTTATAGCATTACTGGAGCTGACAAAACAGCGGAAGACACTTCTCACATTCAGCCCAGGCATAGTCTATTAAATTCCTCTCAAATCCTAAAGACTACAATGACCAGATTCTGATGTCATTTATGTTTAAAACTTTGGGATAATTCCAGCAGCTTCTGTGAAGCGTTGTCCACTGATTCTTCTGTAGGAGAAAACAGAATTTAACCTTTGCTTTTCTGTGTATAACTACAGTGATTTTGTTTATAATTCCTGGCTCTATTAGAATTTTAAAGACCCTTTCCCCCCTCCAATTTAATTGATTGATTTCCAAAAATCACTTCAGCAAAAGAAAGTCAGAACAACCCTAATTTGTCATTCCAATAACAGCTCATAAAAGATGGTAATTTTTTTTTTTTTCTGGCTAGTGTTAACAGTATTTACATTGGAAAGATCTAGGGCAATCTCCTTGAAAATACAACTGTTTTCTGCACCATCAGCCACCTATTAGCCAGATAAAATAAAAATCTTGCTTGTCAGCGCTTTTTGGGTACTTGCTCAAATTAAAGCTTTCATTTCCCTCAGATCCTTTGTACATATTTCAGCAAAATAACCATGGAAAAAGTACCTAAATTAGAAAGGAAAGGTTTAATTATGAATAATACAATTCCTATTCTAATTGTTTTCCTCTTATTATTTCTGGTTTTAACAAGGCTATTTAGCCTACAAGAGAAATTCCTCCAATAATGGAATGCTGGTGTAGTATTTTTGAGAGATCTCTTTGGCCTTTTTTCCTCTTGATTCCCCAACACCACCCACTTCTCTTTCATTCACACACAAGCACCCACCTAGTTAACTGTGTGTGACCACTAACCACAGAAACATGAAGACATGAGCGTCCCTAATCAGACATGTGCACAGAAACAAAATCTCTGTCCTTCAATGACAAGGTAATTTCTGTCAGGCATTTTAAAGCCAAGGCAGGTCACTGAAGTTATTATTAGCTCTAATTAGCACTCCCACAGGCTGTTGAATTCTTCACCTGCAGCCACAGGGCACTCAATCTGGTGCAGAATTTGCTAACATCTTTGAAAGAATCAGAGAAATACCTCCTCTTCAGAAACACAGGTCTATTGCATGTGAATAGGCTTTTGGTAAAAATATGTCTGATCCATGTACCAAATGATCTAAAGAAAGAGAGATACAATGAAACTGTTCCAAAACAAGGGAATTCTACAAATGTCTAAACAGAATCTTAATGAGAAAAGCAATACATTTGGCTTTACTTATTACAGTGGTGCTGTATTTTAAACTTTCTAGCAGGTTACAAACAAACAGTTCACACCCCATCTCAGATAACACTGTTCTTTTAAGCTAGTATTTTATGTAGGAATTAGAAGACAAGTCTGTATGAAAACTGAATTTTTCCCCTTGTGAGCAGCCCCCTCCTTGACAGTTAGAGAGATCTGAACTGAATCACAGAGCTCCGAATAAAATACTGATCCTAACTGTGAAATTGGCTAGGAACTGATAAAAGCCCAGTAAGCCATCACTTTTGTATGCTAGGCACATTTCTAACAAAGTGCAATAACAAGAAAGCCTAGCAATAGTTCTCATTAGTAAAAAGCACTGCTATTTTAAAGACAGAGCAGTAGAAGGATTTATTTGAAAGAGGGGAGAAAGAAAATGTTTTAAAATCAGCTATTTTGGGTTTACAAGATAATCCACAGCACGACCTTTAGTCTACAGACAAATTTTCTACAAAAAGTAAGCAAAATTGTAACTAGAGTCAAAAAGTAAGTTTTTATAAAAAGTAAAACTAGTAAAATATTTATTGTAGAACCTAATAGGTAGGAACCTGGCACCTAAAGGATTCACCTCCAAAAAGAAGCCACTATGCACTATGGCAAGAAGTTAGAAACAATGGAAAGTTTTAAAAGATATAGGCAACATCTGTCTTCAACTACCATTCCTTGCAAAAGTGAAAAGCAGAGAGCGAGAAACACAGAATAAACACTGCTATGTTTGCAAAAATTCAAGGCCCAGTTCAGTGCAGCTAGGCAAGTGGCAGCTCTTCATCAGCTGGACGTGCAACCCACCAGCTGAAAGCTGACAACAGCTAGCACCCAGACTGGGGGTTGCCTGTGTCACTCTGAGCTACATTCAAGTTGGCGTTTGTCACCGAGAGGCTGCAACTTCACCACAAGCTCCACCTGGCAATGCACACTCCTATTGCCCACATTTTCATACAGCCAAATGTCAAATCACAGAGCTGGGACTAAGGACCCTAGGATATACATCAGTCCCTTCCACGGGATGCAACACATCACTCTGCGTGGCTGCAATGGTCAGCCAGTCCCTTCTGACTTTATGCCATACTCAAAGTGCCACACAGAATTTTAAAGAACAACTCCACAACTCTGAAGCACCAGTAATAGTGATCGTCACAGTTTTGGCCTGATCAGTATTATTACCTCTGCTTTAAATTAGACACCAAAAAACCCCAAGCTTCTAGGTGCTACTAGACAGTATTCAGTGCCAGGACTGGAATCAGTATCTTCAGCCTCCTGGTCCCATACTTGAAGCCATTTGCTTTGCTACACTGCAGACAGCAAACAGCATCAAAACTCTGGCCTTCACTCCCTCAGTAACAGTACCATTAGGAAGATGAATCAAGGTCACTGCTTTTCTATTTGTGATACCCACTTTTTGAAAAGGAAGTGCCACAACCTGAGATGTGACACTAGCTGCCAGTGAAGTCTCTTATTTTCCAGAATTTTTAGCAATGCACATTTGTAATGTAGTCATTATTTAGACGATTTTCTGACAGTAGGGCACAGCTACAAGGTATATTTCTGGGAACACAAAAATCACATGATCTGCTTTAGTATCACGCCACCAGCTGAAGGGTGAAATAATTGCCTGGAAGTGCACTGAGATGTGTCATTCTGCTAAACTAATTAGGATAATGGGAATTCTGGAACTAATTCCCTAAATATTTAACTAAAACCATGCCTTTTAAGCGCTATGACAGAAATTAATGTCAAATGTATCAGGAACACTTTCCTTCGTGGATGTAGTGAGACAAACCTCTCTACAGGAACAAATATTGCTGACTCATAATAAAATCTCAGAGAGGAAAAGAACAAAATTTTCTAACTGGTTGTGATGATTCTAACACAGTTGGCTCAATGACAAGTCATTTATAAGGTTACAAATTTAAGTAAAGGTTAGCAAGCACTGACAATATAATAGGACCCTGGGATGCCTTGGATATGCGTTTAGAGATTCCATTTACCAAATAAATCAGAGCCAGACAGATTCAAAGAACAAGGATGGTGCTTATTTTAGGAGACATTATATATGGTTTCCAGCTTTTGTTTCAATGAAGAAATTGAGCAAAACTAGAGAACTGAAGATGGAAATACATTCAAAATGTCTCTTTTTTGCTAACGGGACATGAGAGATCACGATTCTGGTATCTCAAGACTAGGAGGCATGCATACTACCCTTGTTCACTGAGCAACTTTAAAATAAAAATAACCAAATGTGTAATGCATATTTATAAGCAAATAAAACCCAGCTAAGTTGAGTATGAGCATTGGTAAGTGTTTCATTCATGATTTCACTTATTGAGGATTATTCACATTATCTCTAAATCTCTTTCACTGAATTAAGAGCCATATGTTGTTGTTACATCTTTGAACTTTTTCTGTACTTTTAGCACATATCAATTAAAATGCTTAAGCAATTAAATATACTTTCGAACAACAGCTGTTAGCTCAGAGGAGGAATCTGACCCTATAAGAAACTGCTTTGGCATACTCTGATATTTGTCTGACATTTCTAGTCAGCCAATACATCTTTTGGTGAACCTAGAGGGTCAGCATAGTAAAGGCAGCAAGAAAATCCAGGGGATTGTTAAGTACATAGAGAACAAACAACTACAGAATTTCAGACATCTTTTTGCACTAACGCCCTAATGTCAAGCTATCTAATCATCTTGTCTTCTTTCTCATCTACGAAAAAATGAGGAAAATGATGCTGAGGTAGCTATGTTTTAAAATAATGCTTTAAAATGTCTGTCTTTACCAAAACTATTCTGCATCTGAAGAACATAATCTTTAACACTCTTAGCAAAGTTTTCTATCAGAAAAATCACTTTTCACTTTTTCATCAGCTTTGACGCATACTGCAAACTACCATGCAGCACTTACATATGGGCCAGCACACCAAGTGGTTACACTGAACATTATCCATTCATCATGGTAAGATGGCAAGCAGGATTCAACAGCACAAGAATTTTTTGTAGTTTCCACTATTACTAAACGCAAATGTTCCAAATCCTTAACTTTTTAAAAGAGAAATGATGGTATTCTCTGTTCACTTCCAGTTTACCTATTAGGAGTCATACGAACACAAAGTGCATGATAAAATAGGACAACCTTTTCTTAACAAAGTATTTTTTTTATAGTCAGGAGAAGTGTGTTCAAAAGCAGCAGAGGAAATGTTACATAAAAGCCTAAACACATCATTCTTACATGGTCACTCAGGTTCTCTTGATCTGCTCAAGCCCAATGATTCTTGGCAGTTTGCTCCATTCCAGAAAAATCACATGTAATCCAAACTTTGGTGATTTCCCCACTTCTATCAAGTTTATTCCTGGAAGGAAAATAGTCCAGAGGAAGGAGAATAAAAGTAACTTGTTCAACAGGTTTAAATTTAAATTTTGTAAAAATATATGCATTTCCCACAGTCTCCAGTCCTGACCAACAAGTCAGAAAAGAGAAAGGCAAATCCTAACATATTAGTATGTGAAGATTAAGCTCCTCTAATCAGACTATGCTATTGACATTCCAACCAAGTTCTTACATAATAGAAATGATGCAGTTCTCTGAAAAGTTTCTTGCATTGTGAAGTAGTCAGATAAAATATGCATGTTCTTAAATAGAACTTCTAATAAAAAGACTTCTGCTTTATTATGGTAAAGGCTGGCTGTCAGTGCTGCTTGCAATATGGTAGCAAAATGTGAATGAAAGTAATCGGAAGTGGCATGCCAATGCAGGAATTTGAAAGCAATGAAAGAGATATATATCCTTTTTGGCTTTTACTTTGTTTTATTCTTTGCTGGCTTTAAAAATAATTTTTATTAAATATATCACCTGAGACACTTTGTTGAGAAATTATAATTATCAGAAAAGCATTGTTTTTCTAGTAACAATGTGTACATTTTCTCTCTGCTTTTTTCTTTCCCTTGATGGTATGGCTAGAAAAATGTTTACACAGAATCATCTCCACCTCCTCAAAGGTGAATTTTTGTTTGAGGAAGCTTCCCATCACTGTAGAAACACAGCTGTCTCAAAACTGAATGTTTTACACTGAATCCATCTCTTTGCCAGCTAGTCCTCATTCCCACAATGTCCTTCCCTCAGGCATGGACCCCGCTGCAGCTTGCATTGCAAAACCCTCCTGGCCTGAACCACACACCCAGCCAACTGATTCCTGCGACTCACCCCCACCAAAGTATACAGTTTTCCTTCTAGGGAGGCTACATTTGACACTTCTGATTTAAAAAAAAAGAAAAAAAAAAAGATAAAAACTGCACATCAATGTCAGGTGAACGAGACCGCTTCATTCCTGCTGGCCGACAGCTCTACACCTGCTTCCTACCACACATGGTCTCTATCACTCCCTTTCAGTGTGGTGCTCTGGAGAATACCTGGTACCATAGAAAAAGAATGAGACAGAGTCTTCACAGTCAGGATTTAGGCTTATGTAAAATGACTGTGAAACGTGGCCATATCCCTGAAAATCCATCTTTGATTTATTTTATAATGAGCTCAATTCTTCCTAAACCTATTTATAAACTCCTTCACCTTATGCACACTGAATATCTTGCTAAAGACATTTTATTTTTAGAAGATTCCTTTGCCTGACAATTTTGCAAACTCTACTCAACCAGTTTCCTGATAAATTCAAATTTAAAACATGATAATTAAATACAGAGAAGTATTTCATCCTGTCATAATCTTTGGCTGTCTGAAACATCAGAAGCTGTTATAAAAAACTGATTTGTTTCCATAGCAATAAGAAGACAGACACCTAGAAGCTTGTCTGCATTAATTAATCTGTCACGAGATAGCTTTCAGAGGAAGGCTCAATCACCTAGAAAAATTTTAGGCATCCTCTATAAGGTTTGGTGTTTGAAGAGATGTTTATTCTCTCATTTTGGCTCTACTACTGGCTCAGATTCCAGTTCTCTTATTTCTTTGATGCTGTTTTCTCCAACACAGCGCAGAGATGATTGGCCTCAGCTAACAGTTCCTGTGCTATGTGTCATATTGTCCCATGTACTAATATGTTCTACTCAAAATTTGTAAAATTTACAATTAGATTAAATGAGAAACAGAAAAATACAAATAAAGAGTCCTCCAAACAAACTCCTTATTTTGCTGAGTAATAGTTTTATCAGACATCCTGTAAGCAACTTGAAGCTTGTCTGTGTCTCCGGACTTCAAAGCTTCGTATTTCTTTCTCCACAAGATACTCTGCCTTCTTCTTCAGTAAATATATTCAGTCTGCACAGTCCTACTGAAAGTTAACTTTGTATTCAAGTTGGCAAACAGGTCAGCTGTTGTGCCGTCTCTGAATACTGCTTTTATCTGACATGCCTATGAGTCTTCCTTCAACATCTTCCTTCAACACTCACTTCCAGTATCACATGCATAACCGCTACAGCAACAAACGATGTTAAGTGAACATGCCCTAGGTATGTCTAGCCCAAAACTAATACAGCAACAATAGGATTTAAACTCATAAAAGATCTTACACATATCTCAAGGCTACACTGACTTTCAGTTTATGCCTCCAGATAGAGTTGTCTTTCCAAGTGGCACAGAGCAAAGCACTATGCCAGTTATGTCAAAAGCCTCGTAGGCGTGGGAGAAAAGGAGGCGGCCCAGGACTGCTGCTGTTATGGATGCGAATACTGTGTTTTCACACCTACACCGTGTATATCACATATGTAACTGTGCTGAATTGTCCGGGCGTGTTCCCTGCATGCTGGCCAAATTTGTTACTTGCTGACACCTTCACACCTTGCAGAGCCAAGGACAAGATTAGGAAAACTGACTCAACCGTAATCTGTTGCCTGGGAGGTTTAGGGCACTTCAATGACAGCAAACAGCCCTCTACCCTAGGCTGAAATGCTACAGTAAATTTGTTCATAAGTTTTACTGCCAAAGTACATTCAGCAGAATATAACAGCTATTTGACCAAAGGAATAAAGGAATTGAATTAGTAGAAGCTCTTTTGGGCTGTGGCTGCTGCTCACCGCACACACCTGTCCCACACCCAGCCCCAGGCATCCTCTGCCCTTTAGGATGATTTTGTGCTGCAGACACACTACATGACATGGTTCCTGTCCAAAGCAACATATGGTCCAAACAGAACTGACTATAGCAAGATGATGACTTAGACAGATTTTATGTGTTATTAACAACCCATTGGAGAAAGAGAATAGGGAATCTACGAAGATTTTTTCATTGTTTTCCCCATTTCATGTTCATTCCAGACCCATCACAGACTGGCCTGGGAACTCTTCTTCGTTACAGCAGATAGTAATATCCCTTCAAAGGATTATGAAGCAACCATGGACTACTCTTATATCCACCTGGACTTTGGGATAGCAGAAATACATATATGTCATCAGATCTCAGCTGAGAACTTCTGGCCTCACACAAGGCTAGCTTCTTTCACCTTTGTGCCAGAGACAAAAGAGATAGGTGAACGTGGACTAGAATTTCATTTTCTAATGGCATGTTTATAGTCCTTCTATTCACCAATTCTCGTGTAGTAAGAAAGAATATTTTAATTCTATCTCGAATTTGGAGGAAAATATTTAAATGATATTTTTTCTCTTCCAAAGATATTTCAGGCATATATTTCAGATAAATAACATTTCATTATCTGAAATGCACCAGTAAAAGCTGCGCTGGGGCAACTATATTAGGGACTTAGGAATTATTCTGCACATCTGAAGGAAACAGATGCATCGGTTACACCAGGGATCATCCTGCAGATGACAGAAAAGAATCTATCAGATAAAAAATAACTAAAATTAAAATGGAAGTTTAAGAATTTTGGACAAATTTGTTGGTGTTTCATGTCCACTTGATTCTAGTCGGAACTGCAAACACACTGAAGAACCACAAGAAATGCTGCGCTGCCCTTGTGATCTCCTGTGATTTCTGGGAAGCTTCCAGAGTGTTCTGAAGTTCACAGTCTAATATACAAGGAAATACATACAAAAATATGTTGATGTGAAAATTCCAGGTCAGTTCAGGGTGGCAGACTAGGAAAGTTCAGCTGGCAAGGGTGGGTGAGCATCTCCCAGGATGATTTTTTAAAATTATATGAATGATAGAGGTTGTATAACTAATTGCAAAGCTCTTATGTTAACCAATTATTTCAATTGTCCTGAAAGGTCCAGCTAGGGTGGCAGCCACCAAATGCATGTGGGGCAGAGACTGTCCCCATAAATAAGCCTATACCTGTGTAAGAGCAACAGCATTAGTTTTGTGAATACAAACCAAACTAAACCCTACGTCCACTCCCAAAAAGCCCTTGTCCAGGACTAAGTAAATTGCAGAGCTGTGAATAAAAGAAGCAATAAAGTTGAAAGATTGTGAAGTAAGTATGATTAGGACAAAATAAGCATTCATTTTAAGGAATAATTCTCCCTACATTTCAACAAATGTGCCCCAAAAGGTGGCTACAACACAGAGTACTACCTCAGGACTGCACAGCACCACAGAAGAATCATCTACTGAAAAGCTAGAATAACTGCTGCATAAAGTTAGAATTCAGAATACTTAGAATACAAACACTATAATTACATAGCAGCATAATTACAATTAATTACCTGAAAGGTTAGGAAAGAACTTGTGTAAAATAAAGGAAAGTCTTCCTTCAGTTAATGGAAGGTTTTGCCAATAGATTTGTCAGGTCTGGATAGAAGAAAATGTACTTCTTTTTTAAAAAATAGCATGCCCTTTATGTAAATCCATAGCAGAAAATTATGGGAGCTATTAAACTCACTGTAGAGGGGTAATAGATGGTTCTAATTCAAAATGAACTGAGAGTGACTTTTGCTGCTTGCAATGTCTGTTGTTTAGTCTAGGCAGTCTCCCATAAATCTGAACAAAATCCATTACTCTGCTGCAAAACAAAATGAAAAAGAAGAGAACAAATAGCTTCACTTTCATTTCTAACAAGTGACCCAGCCCCCATGGAAAATATGTGATATATCTCCAGCTGATAGCTACAGGAGCCTGAGAAGCAAGCAATATCCACCAGCACTCAACAGTTGCACGTGAACTATCTATTATCAGACAAATACTTCTACAAAGAAAAAACACAAACCCAACAAAATCTGCCAAACAGCCAAGCCTGAAACATCAATTTAATGATTAAAGGCAATCACAACTATGTACCTTCTGCAATATCAGACACAGTACAAAAAACAGATCAATAGAAAATACCTGTAAAGTACAGAATAGAGGTACTTGCCCATTGCTGTCCATGACAGCAGCCAATGTGATCTCCACATACAACGTGATTATAAATTCTCATATTGTCTGTGTTGCTCAGATTGCACTAGGAACACTCCTCATATGCAGGACAACAATCATAGCACTGAACTGAAATTGGGGGCAGTGATTCGGGTTTTTTCTTTAAAGGTTTCGTTGGCATTCTTTTCTTCAGTTATCTTAATATAAGTTGCTGGGGTTTTTTTTGCTATAATTAAGTTATCGTAAATAATCTTCTGTCACTTCCCACTGGCTTATCACACTCTCAATTGTTGATGAAAGTGATTCCTTCCTTCCTTCCTTCCTTCCTTCCTTCCCTTCCTTTCCTTCCGTTAAGGTAAAGTCACTTAAATGACAAAGTCTTTACAGAATAAATAATATCTGGTTTAGTACCTCCCCAACATTTTGGAGCAGAAATACAGTCAGCCTTTTCACACACAGGAAAATGAATGTAACTTCTCAAATCCTATGGATAAATACTTATATAACATTCCTAGAAAATTCATAATTCTAAAACCAGAAGAAAATGATAGAACCTATTGTACAATGATTTCATTCACTTCATATTTTCTTGTAAAATCTACATTTCTTAAATATGTCAAGTCAAATTAACTCATACCATTTTATTAACCTGAACTTCTTGCTGGGAAGTAACAGGTTTCATAACCAAACTTTGTCATCAACAATGAGAGTTACTATCTAGGTGTCTATTTAGATAATTATATGTCTCTACCGTCTAAGTCAGGCTTCCCTTTCTTGTTTTCTTCACGTACTTATTCTATCAAAATAAATATGATTATGAGTACACACGACACAGCTTCTGCTAAAGTTCACTACAGCTGTAGCTATCAGAATACTCTATTACCACAAAGTTGGAGGGGGGAGTTGAGTTTTTTGGTTTGATTTATTTTTCAATTTCCAAAAACCAGAGGCATGACATGCCACTAAAAAAATCTTCCTTGTGAACACCATCAGTGAGAACTTTCCTAAGAATGTGCTTAGTTAAAACTGAACAGGCAAGTTAGTACTTGGAAAAAGCAAAACACAGCAGTAACCTTCAAAAGCTAGATCTCATATCTGCTCTGAACCATGGCCAAACTCACCTGCTCATTTAATACAAAATGACTCACTAACCAACATTTCCCCCTAAATCCTCCAAATCTATTGGCCAGTAGTTTCAGTCTAGTAAGAACCACTTCTGTGATGAATTAGGTTCAAATACACCCTTCTTCCCCCCCCTAGACTCTGTATATAGTATAATAAATTTTTCAAGTGTCTGGTCACACAGTACAAAAATTATTTCTAGCAACATTTTTTCCTTTTTTTTTAAATATCATTTTACCAATCTTGAACAACAGTTTTTCTATAAATTCCAGAACTTCTTAAATCAAGCCTGTAATCTTAGCTTTTAAACAAAACAGCACCCATAATTCCCTGGCTAAAAACCATGCTCTGCTCATTTCTTCTCTCATCAGAGAATAGAAAGAAAATGGTTATTACATCTGAGATGCATGATGTGCACTGTAGAGTGTACAAAAAATCCAGCAGCACAGAGAACAGTCCAACATGCTGAGCTAGGGAACATGGATGTTTGGTCCTTTGCTTCTCTATAACTACACCATTAATTTCCACAGTCCCAGATATGAGTATGAATGCACTTTATATTTATTCCTCTCCTCATGGCAATATGAAGATGATTACAACAGTGAATGACTTACGGAATGTTTCTGCTATCATTACTGCCTGTCAGTAAAGGGCAGAATACAGTCTTTGCAGATTTCCTTAGCTAATAATTATGTGTCCAAGTGTCCATGCTGATCTCATTAAAGTTACGAGCCTTTGATAAAGCCAAGACAACTGTCACGCTACTGGAATAGACTGGGTTATTCCTGTAGATTTTTTTCTGTGTTTTTCAATGGAGGTGTCCAAGGAGAACCTGAGAACTGCATGGTGAATAGGTCTCAGTAAGTGCCCCCTTGTCACAGCGCTGTGGGGTCCGTTCAGCAGCATTCACTGGTCTGCCACCAGCTGTGAGGAAATTTGGGTTCTGTTAGTATGCTGGTGATGCTCAGCTTATTTTCTATTTTTTACCAGATCAGAAATGCCACTCTTCAGCCAAGATGCAGACATGAATGAAGACAAACTTGGCTGAAGCTGACTCTGCAGTGGACAAAAGGCAGTGCGGACAGCTGGCATTGAAACATTCACATTATTCCAGCCTCAAAAGCAGTCTCCACTCAGAGATCACTTCTCTTATCATGCTCAGTTATAATGATCAAGCTAGCAGAGGATGATTTTTTGGTTGGTTGGTTGGGTTTTTTCGAGTGCCGATACATGGAGACATTCAGTGAGATTGAAGAGTCCCCAGGTCTAGAACTTGCTTCAATGACAGGATGAATTTCCTATGTGCAGCAGTATGCACAGCATCTTTTTTGATAAAACACATGTCACTGAGCTATGTTTGGTTGCTTTGGTATATGACAGGGAAGATTTGAATTGCATATTAGGGGTTGTGGATTTGCTCACTCCATATAAAACAGCACAATACAATAGGAGGCTACAACATTTCCTAAAGCAAATACTAAATGCAATGGGTTTTTTAAAAATGAGGAAACTGATATGAACGTTTACTGGATATCATCATAGCTCTGAAGAGAAGGACCAGAGGGAAAAGGAAATTATGCACTGAATTGGAGAGCGAAGACATTAAAAACAAAATGTTCTGGCAGTGGATATTGTATCATCACCTTCTGTGCCTTAGCCACATAAAATATGATACAACTTTCTTTATGTAAAACTTGAGCATTGAGGATTCTAGGCTGAATTCAAATTTAGTGCTAAATAACAAAGTGGATAAATTCACCTACTTGGTGTTCCAGGCATGTCACTCAGAGGCAAATAGTTCTGTTAATCTCTGTAACCTTTTGACTGTGCTACCAGGTTGGTCACTAGAGATGAACCAAATGATGATTTACAGAGACAAAAGAGGCTGTTGGGATTATTATAGAGCTTTCTGTAGTTTAATAAAAGGGAAAAACTTGATATTATTTCTAGCTACAGAAATTTGATAAATTGATATTAATGCTCCCTGATGACAATAAAATGCATAGGTTCTGTCTGTTTATAGCTAATTTCTGTATCTTTATACTACAGAGAAAAGATTATAATGTCCACAGCAGGACTGACTGAGCATTGCACACAAGCCAATATACCTGACCTCCATTTCAAAATCCTAAGGAATCAAGAAAAATTGAGTAAGGCAGACTTCATGAAGCTATTGAATCATTGCGTGCACGTGTCTCAGGCTATGAACAAACATCCTCTTTCTAGTCAAGGGTAACTGCCTGTAGCACTCCCCCAGCTTTCATCATTTCCTGAAAGCTACCACTTTTATCCAGGTCATACAGTAGATCAGTTCACGTAAGCATGCCCTAATTTGTTTCAAGCAATATAAATTAGGCTAGTTTAAACAATGAAAATAGGTGATCTGAGGTAAGCTAGCAGCTACCTTGCAGCAAATAGACAACGGTCCAACATCACAGCACTGGCAAACAGAACAGTAAGGGTGGTAATCTCTGGCTGGTGAGAGGTGATAAAAAGCTGGAGGTGGTAACCTCTTCACTGGAACAGATGGATGCAAGCATGGATGCCTGTCCACTGCTGTAATATGATCTTTCATAATGAGTGTCAAAGTACCGGTTTTCCACAGCACAGAGTTGTATGCTCCGAAGAACATTCAGGTTCTTATATACAAAGGAAACTCTGCATCCAAAGAGCTTTGTTTCTATTGCTACAAAAGTTAAAAAAAAAAAAAAAAAAAAGGAAAAAA
>Ga0065711_1028249_pt1 | contig 42581 bp, 22 predicted proteins | sample Hoacrofraction12_FD_59098 | JGI IMG/M metagenome (GOLD analysis project Ga0065711, IMG submission 59098) | Hoatzin crop microbial communities from Cojedes, Venezuela - Epithelial fraction 12 v2 (version 2) | ecosystem: Host-associated > Birds > Digestive system > Esophagus > Crop | place...
CCCCCCCCGGCTTTATTTGCTGCAAAGTATGATGTTCTGACTCTGTTTATGTTCGTATACGACTGGCTTATCTTTACGGTGAGGTTGTTGCAATAACACAAGGAATCCTATAGGCAGGGATCGAGGAGGCTATTCTTTTCCTTTTGCAGGAATCTGACTATGTGAACTCTTGTCCGTTCTGTCCTCGCTGGCTGTAGCAAACTGTCAGCCCTCTGTATCCCTCCTATGATAGCAACAGCATTATGCGACAGGATGAGGTATGACTTTCCCTCACCGGTGTCTTTTATGCCACTCTGTGTAGTGTTGGGAACAAGGATAATTCATGCCCTTGCCTCGGGGATTATAAATTTAATGCCCTTAAGGAACATGTAGTTTATTTACAAAGCAATGCATTACTTGTACCATAAAAATTTTTATTACCCAGCAGGAATAGGGATTCAGATCTGTTTATTTGACTCTGCATAGGTATTGGAGTTTAAGGAAGGGTCCTATTACCTTGCGATTTATCTCCTTGGGCTGATTTTACCCTGGTATAATTCCACGGGCTCCCATGAAGCTATTTTGGACTCATGTTGGGCAGGTGGGAAAAGATTGAGTGCGTGTACTCCATGCTGTTAGAGTGATAGCAAAATGTGAGCCGGAGTCTTTGGCGGGAAAATCTATCATTCTGCATTGATAAAAAGTTTATGATTAATCACTGGCTTGATTACGTTACCCTTTAATTAAACTTGTAAGTGCCAAAGAATGGGGACTTTGGTGTGTTTTTTCTTTTGTTATCTCCTGACCATGGCTCTGCTGGTGTGATTTTATAGAATCATAGAATCGTTTAGGTTGGAAAAGATCTTTAAGATCATCAAGTCCAACCGTTATAAAAATTCTTGCATCAATTTCCCCTTACTACTATTGTTCCCAGCCCTTAAAGGGGAATTAAGGTTATATTCTTCCTTGCTGATGCAGAATGCAAAAATGTAGGTGAAAATGTGTGTTGGTTTCATTTATATCACAGAGTTGCCATCCTCTACCTTGGTTTCATTTCTCAGCTTTCCTTGGAGCTCTCAGGAACCCACACAGGCATGCATGGGATTTTCTTCCACTGAAAACCGCTGATGCTAACTACGGAGCTACAGTACAGGCAGCTGTTACCAGCAGTTTATGGTAACCTTCCTCACACAGGATCCCACTGCACTTCACAAACTAATCAAATACAGCAGCACTGACGTGCAACGAGCGCTGGGGCAGAGCGTGGCAGCTATTCAGCACAGACTACATGGATCAGGATAGTTTTGTCCAAAGCCACAGGAGTCAATTCCATCTCTCGTGAGAAGTGTCCTGGCATGATCAAGGGCCAGGATGATGAAAGAGAATTTTAGTTCTAAACATAGTACCTGGGAGGAGAAAACATTGCAAATCTCAGCATGGCTTCCCCAAAGAAATAAAGGGCGTCGATGATGCTTGGCAGGCTGAAGGACTTTTGCTGATGGACTCACTGAGGTCTTGGATCACCTCCTGACATTAAGCCATTTTAACCCCTTTGCTTTTTTCTAGCATTTCTGATGCTTTTCACTGTCTCACACCTTGGACTTTGGTACTAAGCAGCCCTTTTGATAAGTGCAGTGCAGTACTGTAGTCCCTGAAGATCTCCCCCATTCCCGTAGCACCATCAGCACAAGGAGAAACAGCCTTGACAAAAATCCCAGCAGGACTCTGCGTGCACAGTTCCTGCGCCGAGAAGTGAAAATTCAAGTGCAATGTGTGGAATTTGCAAGTGCAGCTTCCCTTGTTCCTAGCCCACCCTCTGTGCTATAAAAACATTTTTTGACTAGTGGTTGTTATCCTTACAGCAGAAATGTAACAGCAACAAAGTATTATTTGAAATGTCAACAAGCAGGGAAAAGGCCAGAGTGCGTTGCTTTGAGAGGGCTGTCTCGCAGATCTACAAAAAAACCTCAGCTCCTTTTGTCCTAAGAAGGATTCGGTGGCTGGGGTCAGTTCAAACAGCCACCCAACGGGGTGATGAAGAGGGACCAAACCCCCTCAGGAGAGCGGGTGACCGCTCTGGGTGCCGTTGTCAGTGCTGGGACTCTCCCCACGCAGTTTAGCCAGTTTGTTCCAGGTCGTTGTCCCGCTCCAGGGACCACACCCCATAGGACTAGATGTTGAGGCACCTATTCTACAAATATCGAGTCCCACATAGAATCCAGTCCTTAGTACCTTAGAAGCTACAGTAGTGGGTGCGCCAGTGAAACCCACATAAAAATCCAAGCTTTAGCCACTTTCACAAGTCATTCATGTCTATCCAGAATCAGTCCCAAACCAGAATAGGCTGAGACCTTTGATGGTATCAGTGTGAAGGTAAGGAGGAGACTTTCTAAGCCAGATGTTGGCTTTCATTGCATGCCTGGCAGGCAGCTGATAAGGGATCCATCCTTTCACAAGTCACCGTCAGGAAAAGTCACTCTGAAGATTTACCTGCTAGGAAGCGCAGGCAGGAGTTGGAAGAGGGTAAGGATCAGGCCACAGGTCTGTTACACCATTTCAAGCTGTCGAGTTCAGCATTTTGTCACTGGCAGTGGCTGCTGCTGGACTATTTCAGACAGTGCTGTCACACTTCCAGTCCTCAGTCCAGTGGAGCTGGCTGCAAACGCCAGTCAGACACAGTTCACTTGTGCTCTGATGCATCTTCTTGCTAGGAAGGACAGATCCTCAACTCAGGCTGAATCTTCTTTCCTGCTCTTCTGACAAGGGAAGTTAGCATAGTTATCATGCTCTTATTCACAAACTTAACTCTTCTTTAGAAATCCTCTCTGCCGCCTGCGCTCCCAAGCTGATGGAGCCCAACCAGCTCGAGGCCCTGGCTTCACTTTTGGTGTAGTTATCTCATCCGTCTGGCTCAGCTGATCGAGAGAGAGATGGAATTGCACACAGGTATGCAATTTTGGACTAGTTTAAATGATATCACATAATAATAGTAATGATAATGATGATAATATCTTATGCTATAGATGAGAAAAATAAACCATTGTCTCAAAAGGTACCTGACAGGCAGTGCAATGCAGTGTTATGTTCGCAAGAAGGAGAGAAGAAGTTTACTTCACTCGTTTGCATCCCATCCTCTGAGTCTTGTCTAGCCCACGGGTTAAATCTGGGAGAGAGAATCATCTGCATGAGAAATGTGGTATGAACCATCAGCTCAGGCTGATAGGAACTACAGGCTCCCACATGGCCCATACCAAACGATAGTACTATCAGATGGAAAGAGGTTATATACCTAGTGTAGTGTATCAGTCTCAGCTAAGTGTCTTTGCAATGCTTTCCCACATCACTTAGCAGCTTGTTTAATGTATCATGATTAACCAGTAGGCTCTGCAAGAATTTCTCACAATCAGTCAAAATACAACAAAAGACCTAGAGGACCACAGTAGAAGGCAAACATGATGATGGACTGTAAGTGTGTATTCATGCCTTTCCTGAAAAATGTCCACAGCTCTTTAGCTTCCAAAGTATTGTAAATTCATTGCTAACATTTTTGGGTTTTGTCCTTGCAGCATAATGTTGTAGTCAGGTTTGGGAAAAGCAGCAGCAATCTTGATTACTGAAGTCCTGTTATATGTATGATGGAACTTTGCAAAGCCACAGTTTTTTGCTCAGCTTGCACAAAGTAATCAGTTATCTTTCTTTGATTCTCAGAAAAAGACTTGATCATCAAGTGATTGTAGCACGATCTTTTACTTCAGTCTGTAAAGACTTCATAAAAGATGACAGTTGATAAATGCTGTATCTGGTATGCCAATTTACTTGGTATTAAATTCAAATAGAGAAAGATAGCATGTTTTATGATGCTTTTCACCTCCTTTTTACTTTTGCCTATTTACTGTTTTGCATCGTTCAGCAATTGGTAATGGATTTGCCAACCACGTAATTTAGAAAGTTACTCTCTCTGTTATCAAGATCAATGGTTTCCTCTCTTTCTAATTGCAAAACACTTTCTTTATCATGAAAATTTTAAATTTCCATAAATCGCCTTCCCAAAGGCTAAGTAAGTGCTAAACAAAACAAAAAACAAAGTGAGAGGAAGTACAGTGAAAATAAATAACTCAAATGCAAAGCCTGAATTCTTTCAGGAGGAGAACTTATGAGGTGCTGAGCACCCCTGAGAGCTGCTTGCATTGATAAAGTTCAGCATGGAGGTGCAAAAGCATCCTGCAAGACCTCTTAAAACAGCCCCTGTTAGCCTTCCTTCTTACACAAAAGTCCGAAGCTGATTCAACGCAGTATTAAGCCACAAAACTTTAGTCAGAGATGGAGGAAGGAACAGCTGGCAGATGAAGATGACAGATAGCAAAAGTGTGTCTCAAGTGAGACTTCTGGTTACTTGCACAGAGAACTGATGCACGGTATGTCGGCAGTGATGTAATGTTGACAGACAAATACAGCTATTGTATTCATAAATGTTCGCTTTACAAAGCAGAGAGCATTGTAACAAAATATACTTAATGCTAACATGATAGACTGCAGTGTAATCAGTGTCTTGGATGAGTTGAGAACACAAACAAAAATAGATTAGCTAACAACTAAATTGTATTTATTTTGCTTGACAGGGCTAGTTCAATAATGAGTCATTTTCTGATCTAATATCGCTGCCATCTCTAGTATTGCAGGTAATTGTTACTGCTGAGAGAAAAAGTTCAAACAACCCAAAGGCTGAAGAGGCAGAGGGGTATTAGCATGTCTAACGTAGGAGTATTAGCATTAGTCTGTCTGATCCCCAGTAGACGCAATATACCAATTAGTTGCATACTTCCTTGAGCCGTGAAACTGGGGTCTCAGCCACCTGGGGTCATTACAGATCTTGTGGGGCTTTTGTGAAAGCAATGTTATTTTTCCAGGTGGGATCGTAGCTGAGGGCCTGACATACCCTTCATGTAAGCTGTGCTGTCCATGCTCTGCTAGCTGCCACATCCCTCACCGCCAGTGGCTACAGCGAGAAGAGCGAAAACCTTGCTCCACTGAGCCTGTTGGGCTCTTCCACGGCTGCCGAAAGCCCTGCGACGTAGCCAAAGGTTAGATTCAGCCACTTTTATGAACCCTGTGTTTATCTACCCTGCGGCGACGGCGGCTCACGTAGCCGGCTCCCCAGACCTGCCTCCCAACTAGCTAGCACAAGCAATGGTAGCAGCGTAACTAGAGCAGCCCAGTGCTCAGGACAGGCTAGTAGCCCAAGTATTTACCCAGGGGCCTGGGTGGTTTTGCTGGCCACGCTATGCTCCACGCTGCAGCCAGCAACATCCGAGCCGACGCGCTCAGGCATGTCTTCACGAGCTGCATTGCTTTGGGGACTGCAGCACTGACGTATCTATTGGTTGATAATCAATGTGGATGAGCAGAAAACTGTATCTCCAAGCGTGGTTCTTTGAGGATTGAAAGCGTTCTGCATTTATAATGGAGAGTAATGACCTTTTTTTGAAAATAGCTGGCAACTTAATTTTAAATAATAAAACTTTGTGCTGAGGTCAGTCGGGTTCCAGGTGGAAATTGTGCTGTGGAAGACAAATATTCAAAGCAAGAATGGGCATGAATGTGATTGGGCTTGATTCTGATCGAGTTTACATTTGTTTAAAGGCCCAACCCAAAGCCTGTGAAAGTCATTTGACTGACGGAATAAATCAGCTAAAGTCAATGGAATTACCCTACTGTCAGCCCAGTATGGGTGAGATCAAACCCCAGATCATTATCTTTTTGTGGTTTTCCTTTTTGCATATTGAGAAGGAGCCGGTGTGAAGGGCCATTGATTGTTTTGTAAAACACCCTTTAAGTTCAGTGGGAGTCCGCCTGCCTGCGGACTGTTGGCAGGATATGGCCCATAAAGCTACCGGGAGGCTGACGATTCATACTTCTGGATGTGCACTGCATCTGTTTGGTTTTGCTGCCAGAGGTAATCAGACAGTTAATAGCTTTTGCACAGAGAGCCAATTTACTGTGTGCGATGTGAGAGCCTAGCCAGGCATGAAAATATAAAATGAAAGAAGAAGTTAAACCACCACATTCTTTGGGGAAATGCTAATGGGTGACAGTTATCGCTTACCACCGTGGTCTCTTGTTCTTTCATCACAATCAATTACTTAATTTTTCTTTTTTTGTGCATGATGATGATGCTTTCATGAAAAACATGTCTATGGAAATACTGAATACCAGCAAGTCAGAAGAAGTGAAGGATGCAAAACTGCAGTTTTCCCATGGCCTGAAAATGACTCCCTCCCTGGCTTAGGGCAGCCACAGGTATGCTGTTAATTTTAAGTCCTCTTGCCAGAAGGCTATAAAATGTCTTTTCATCTTATGTTACATAAGTATCCAACAAATAAGACGACTGTTATTACAAAGGCAACCACACTGAAAAAAGGTTTCATTTACTCTGAAAACCTGCATTAAAGACTTCTGATGTCTCTGTGTAACTTGTAGGTTGCTGTACACTGTTGGAGAGGAAAATTCATTGGATTCTTTTTCTTTTTTAAAAAAAGTAAGTTTGATGCAACACCAAACTGGGATGCTACTAGGAACAACATGATAAATCTTCAGTTAAATGTAACGATGATTTACTCTCAAAGATGAGCTTCTAAATTTTTTCAGTATACCAGACAGCATTCTGGAAAACAGTGGTTATATTTAGCACTCTCGAATTAAACATTTCAATGATCCTTCTGAACTAAACAGAAAAGGAGTCAGGAGTGAAAACTGAGGTGCTAAGTACATCTTAAGAGATGAGAACACCATTGAGTCTGAGGATGCTCAGGATTCAAGAGAACGTGCTCAGCAGCCGCAGGAAGGGTCTTCAAAATCCTCGTGCTTCTTAGCATCAAAGAAATAATTCTGCTTGGTTTCATTGGGTGCTGAATCTTTGCTTTGCACTTTGACACGATTTTGTCCAGGAAAATAACATATGTTTTTGTGCCAGTGAGATAAAGACATGGTGACAGTGAGATGAGGCCTAGGAGGATGCCTCTGTGAAGGTGATTCAGCATGCATTCTACATACCTCCTAGTAATTAAGGCATTCTTCCTGAAGTTGTTTAGTTGTATTATATCCTTCTACATCTTCACACATTGATAGGCATCAGGTATATTTAAAATATGTTCTAAGTCGGTTAACTTCCAGGCAGTAAGGCATCCTCACCTGCTCATTTCACAGGGAAAAAAAGCCCCAAACAATAGAAATCACCATGTGCGTGTTGACATCCTGCTTGTGAACCAATATTGTCACAAGCAATAGGCTTAGAAAGAACAGACCAATCAATGAATATGAACTGACTTGCACTAAGCTAAAATTAGGTCCAATATCCTGATTGAAGTTATTACAATTAACTAAATACACATTCTCAGTTAATTATTTTTGTAATACCATTGTGCCCAGAGGCCACATGCGAGACTGAAAGCCATCCATACTAACCACTGCAAATATGTCCAGTTGAGATACAGCCCCGGTCTTGAACAGCTTGCTGTTCATATAGACAAAAGAAACAAAGGACTGGAGACAGAAATCATTCTTGATTATCTCCACATCACAGAAACAGGCCCAGAGAAATTGAATTGTCTTGCCCAAAACTGTGTAAGAATGATTTGGCAGGACTGAGAAGCAAATAGAGAACATCGGTATCCACTTCGCGAGTCTGCCCGCCCTTTCTCTAGCACAAGCATTTTTTTCACCGAGAGACTTCTCATGCGCAGGACAGCTCTGGACTCTTGCTTCTTTACATGACATTCCTCCTTTTTCGAATGCAGCACAGTATGTAATAGCAAGAGCTTTTGGTTTCTGGTGGCTGTTGATGAACCTGTGTCCTGTTTGTCTCACCAGTGTGAAACACGCCACTACTCTGTATTAAAGAATGAGGTTTCACCAGCAAAAATTCAAGGCCTCGAAAGCGCAGATCCACGAGCATCCACAACTCCGTTGACTGCTTTCACTTGGTTTAAGAGCTCATGCACATTACTCCTCAAACCTAGCGTCAAGCTTTGCCTCCTCTGAGTACATTTGGAAATCTGCTATGTAGAGAAAATCTCATTGCAGGGGAGCAAATGTGTCTTGTAAATCCAGAAATAGCCCATTCTTTCAGGTCAAAGCAACTGACGGTTATAGCCTCATCTCTTGGAAAGAAGTCCAAAAACTTACCAAAGTAGCAAATACTTTGGCTTCAGCGATTTACTTTTGTCACCATTACCATCTGCCGATTGGTTTCTTCTGCATTATGTACTTGCACCTGGAGAATATAAACTCATCAAAGCAGAAATTGTGCTGCTTTCTGACTCCCTCTGTGTGCTCAAAAACATAGCGAAATAGAAATACGGAGTATCCAATGAGTGGTGACTCTACTGTTTTTAGAGACATCCTGCAGTGGCATCTTCGAGCGTTATAGACCTAAACCCAAGATACTTGCTTTGGCTTTTCTCTCTTTACTTTCTGTCAGCCTTGGTTCTTTCAAAATCGATGATAAAATGTTGCTGGTATTAATTTATTCTACAATTTCATCTTCTGTCTCCAGACAAGCAGTGCAGTGATGTAACTAGTGGGTAGTTATCAAAGCTTTTTTCCCCCTTCTCTGCAGAAAACAAATCTCAGAAGAAAGCTGAAAATCATGAGGTTTCAAAAATACTATTCATATGTCTTTACCAAGCAACCTCAAATTTGTGTTCCAGGCTTTGATAGATTCATTCTGTAGTCAATCAACTGTACTTGTGGATTTGAGGAGGTTTGAAAAATTGGCTCAAAATAAATAGTCTGTACTTCCTTGTAATCGTAACTATGGAGTTACTTCTAATGATGCAGTAATGAAAATTTCCTTTTCCAGCAGTTTAGCTATAAAATATGACTTTATGTGAGTCCTTGAGTCCATCTGGAACCCCAGCAAGTCAATGTCTGTACCATCTTCCACGTCATAAAATTATTTTCTACCTCTTTGCCAGACAGCAAGTTCTATGAAAGGCCTAACTGACAAATTACAGAACAGTATATCGAACAAGCATTTTTCCCAGATAGCCACATGTCAGGAACAAAATATTCCTTTAAATAGCATGGATGTATATCTTTAATACATGCTTATTTTCTAGTTCTAGAATATTTATTTACTTGAAACCCTGCAGCTTTAACAAACATATCGTGAACTGGAGAAAAAGACCAGCAGCATAATAGATGGCCTAGACACCTCCCTTTTTGAAGTCTCCTGGCTGAGAAAGTGAAAAAAAAGAAGTCTACTGTGTTTGATGAATGCAAGAACCAGTTTTCCAAGTAGGGAAAGAACCTTTAGAAACACAAGTGAGGTTTTGATCCCTGGCCCCAGTGTCATCCATCTTGGAAAGCCTTCTGTTTTTATTATTTTAAACAGGTCAGCAACAGTGAGATGGGAAACTGTAGATTTCAAAACAGACATCTCTACAGTGTGTCAGCAAAACATCGCATGATTTCAAATGGAAATCTAATATTGGTCCTGGATCCCTTGCAAATCACCTATCCTTTTGCCAGTGGGAGCCCCAAATCTCTGAACAGCAGCACCTCCTGATTCACAGTTAAGCACGCAGCACGGAGGAGACCAGAGCTCTGGTTCCCAGGGGATCTTTTTGCCTCTCAGGCGTGGGTCCTGAGCGCAGGGTTGGGGTTAGAGGCATTCGCTTTGCTGCTTCTCTCCCGCCTTTCCCAAGCTCCCGCTGGAAGGCAGCTCTCGAGTCCCAACACCTCCGCCCGTCCCAGCTCCCCTCCGGATAATTGAGGCTCAGACCGGGAGCATGCAGCTGCCCCATGGGTTGCACGTGGCCACGATGTCCCTGAATTGAGACTGCCGCTGTGGAGGGAAGTCCTCAGCAATGAATGAAAAATATTTTCCATGTCAAATTAATGGAAATTTTGCAACTTGCTCAGCCTGATGTCGTTAGGACTGTGTACTTGCTGGTGTGAACAGGAACACGGCAGCTGTTTTTCTGTTTCCTGCTTTTGAACACGGTGAAAATATGATCTGGGCCTTCTGTAATGCGATTTGCTGACACTCTTTCTTTAGGAAAGTAATGCGGGAAGAACAACAAAGAATTCTTCTGCGAACTTCCTTGCAGAAAAGGTTGTGGTTGTCTTGCCAGCTCTCAAAATTAAAACTATGTTCCAGTCAAAAATGCCTATTCAGACTGACATCAAAGAGAAAAATGCGAGCAGGTCAAGGAGTTTAATTTCCATGGCACTTGCATTTGTGATTCACATGTAGGGCACAGTAATGACTTACATGCCCATTGGCAATAATGTAATAGAAGGCTAGCGTGAATAAAAAGAAAAAAGAATCGGAGGTAAGAGTAATGGGCCAAATTCTGTATTCAGTTGGATGCGCGGAGCTCATTGAAGTTGTGCAGTGTCACACAGAGCACGATCTGGCGGTCTTTCTCACAGCAGCATTTTCATGAATACATACCTTATGGAGCCCCCTCGCAGTTGCTGATAGCCTGGGCTGAGGTTTTCAGAAATGAGCAGCAGTGCTGCTGGCTGGGGATATCAATCCAAGGAGCTCACAGGGTGCCTGATGCCTGAGGGCTTCTTTTCACTGTCCAGAGATCCGGTCCCTTTAATATATCTCAGGGTGAGCATACTAGATGACTCCTGAAAATCTGGGTCTCAGGGCACGTGTCCTGGAGCATGTGAGGTGTGTTTTCATACCAGCTTTTCAGCTTCTCAAAATCTCTAGTTAAGGTGAAGGACTAGATCTTAAGGTATGAAAGCAGGAGGTATGTAAACTTTTTAACAGTGTCTGTATATTTTCCTACTACTCCTTATTTGCTTTTCTCATGGGACGATCCAACTAGGCATTACAGGCTGTTGATAAATAGATTTTCAGCCCATTTCATTTAACCATTACTGCATTTCCATATCAAAGATTTTACACTTGGCATGCCCGAGCCTATTTTACTTGTAATCTTTTCTCAAATGAGAAGTTTGGAATGTTTTTTCATTATGTGTTTCATCTGCAATGTACTGCCTTTATGTTATTTTTTAAGATGAGATCTTATACTCTACCTCAAGTCATTCTACAACCCATTGGCTCTTATTTATTCTGGCCTCCTAATCTAACACAATTTCTATGTTGAAACTTGTTGCTATTTTTTTTTCCAAGGATACACCATATGATGTTAAGCATGTGCTGTATATCAAAGTGCAAATATAAACTGGTTGATAGTCTCTAGTCACACCCTGGATAGGTGTGGCGGTTGGGAATTTTTTGCTTTCTGGCTGGAGATCAGAATGTGCTTTACATGGCTGCACATACAGGATCTTGGTCAGGAGAGAACTGGTTGGGGTTTTTAAGTTTTTTTTCTTTTTTTCATGTATGTTGTTTGGAGGGTTGGGAGCTAAATAGTTGTACTGTTTCCAGAAACAGATTTTTACTTGTTTGGCTATATTTAGAGTGGCAATCGGGAGATTTGAGGGTATGATAATCCGCTGCCTTACTGTCTTTCCTTCTTTTTCTCTCTCTAACACTTTGCGGATAAGAGGATGGACGAGCTTAACTTTAGTGTCAGCCTAAAGCATGGTGCAGAGCTGCACTACTCCAAGAGAAACTCCAAGGAGGAAGTATGACTCAGAGAGCTGCAATTCCTTCCACGGTTCCTCCTTGTTCCAGCCAGGGAAGTAAGTTACTTCAGCATTTGTGTTGCTAGACTAGAGCTTACTTCTCCCCTTGTGCTTACAACTTCAGCTTGCAGAATAGAAAGAAGAGGGATAAGGGTCTGTGCCAGAAGCGAGGTGTCACTAACCTGGGAAAGGGCGTTTTGCTGCCTTTGACACCTCGGTTGCCCAAGTGAGAGAGAGATCACTCTAGCCCCGTCCGAGGTTTCACTGTGAACAGTCACCTCATAGCCACCTGCTTATACTGGCTTGCCAGTCATTTTGCAGAGATATACGTGGCTGCCTATCTCTTTGGGCATCTTTTACATTAATACCAAGAGCAACGCACAAACTGTTGGACACTTTTATACTGTTTTTTCTACACAGATTGTTACATCATGCTGATTTTCTTGCTTAATTTTCATAGTCTTTCATTCAGTAAGATGTCGTCACTATCAGGCTAATGTTACAGCTCACCAGACACTTCTGAATTGCCTCTCAGACAGTTTCCCACTGATTTTTATTTTCCATAGTAATAGTTTGTTATTATACTCGGAGACTGGCAAAGGATTTGCAGGCAATAATTCTCTTGCCGAAACAGAAACACTGATAAGGGGATTCATAGTGAACTGTTCAAAATCAGTATTTCTTCACTGGTAGTGCAACTCTAAGGCCTGAGAGCACCAACTGAAGTACAATCAATTTGCAAATGAAGCACGTGACCATTCACCTGCCTGACATTCTGCTCAGCGTCAACGCACTTTGGGGAAAATATATAAAATTCACAGCCTTTTTTTTAATATACTTTTTCATGGTTGGACAGTGGAGCAGAAATACTGCACTACAATACAACGAGACCTTCAGTTGAGCACTATTTTAAAATAATTTATAATATGACAGTAAAATATTATGTTAACTGAGACATTGTCAAATGTGAGCACATGCTATGTATTTGTGTGATGCACTGGCCTGAAAGGTAAAAGGGATCAGGAAAACAAGAGAGGAATTCATCCATATGCACAACAGCTAGATGATCCAGGTCGGAATAAAACCTCCTTACTTGTTACTACACCCTCTACGATTACCAGGGAGACGTTTTCAGGAAGTTATCTTGCAATAAAAAAAACAAAACCAGGACTAAGAATCGACTTCAGAAAATAGATCTGGCCCTCACATGGTGTTCAGCGACACAGATAGACGCACACATACACACTCGCACTTCCTACCCGAGTTATATCGGTTTCAAAAATAGCCCATGAAAGAAGATTCAGGCTGTTGAACCAACTTCTGCTTTCAGTAAAGTGGACTGAACACAGAGCTGAATTTCTACCTCCGTGCGTGGCTTTGTGTACCGACATGTATAAACCTCATCCTTATAGTGTAAGCTTTGAATGGCATCAGTACTGATTCACCTGAGTGTACCAGGCAGAGATCTACAGAGAGATATAGCAAGAGAAGCACTATTTATTTGAGCTGGTCTTTATTCCTACGCTGGAAACAAGCGATGTAAAGGAAGCATGCCATTCAAACGTGCAAAAGTTGCTTTTATTTTGCATCAGTTTATTCAGGTATTTTAAATAGCCTTAGTTAAAATAATCAGTGAGCCTTTTTGACAACTTTGTAAGAAAGCCTTATGTGGCTAATTCTTACAGATCATCAGACAGCAGGCAAATTGTGTCCAAGTGCACATTGTTGCCCCAGGTTGCAGAGAACTTCCTGTGTTGAAACGATGACTCGAGAGCGATATACTGGTAGACAAGGAAGTATCATCTTCCAGTCCTGCTGTGTCTTAAAGTAATCTGTGAGAACTCTCTATAGCTGAATGCCCGTGCAAGGTATTGGACACATTCAGGATGTATTAAACTCATACACCTTCTAAATTACTTGATGGCTTTGAGTTCATATAGCTAGCTAACTTAAGTCAGATTTCTAGTGCTAACAATAACTGAATACGCTGAACTGCCAGGAATGTCACTTGTATAGATATGTAATCAATGTGCTCAGCTGTGTTTGACTACACAAATATGCAATGGACACCTTTGTTGCTTTCTGTGGTTACCATCCTGTTCCTAATGCTTAGTAATGTGGACCACTGCTTTTGAAATGGGATAATGCTTTGAAACAGCAAATATTCATATTTCATGCTTTGGCAGTTCGGAACATGTAATCAAAAATATGGCAAAAGAACGTTTAGTGGATCAAATCATATACCCTTTGGAACCTAAGTAAATTCAAAAGATTTCCATGAAGTCAAGTCAGAGGAGAACTTACTCTCCCTGGTAACTACTACTTTAACAAAGTTGGCTGGAAGATTCGCTGTGAACAATTCAGTGAAAATATTATCTATGTTTTGTATAGCCTTCCTTTTTCTTTTCTCCATATTCCTCTTTCTCTTTCTCATCCTCTTTTTAACCTTTTGCACCTTCTGGTGCTATACATAGAAGACCTAAGAACCTAAATGAAAGCGTACATGAGAAACAGATGACAGAGTTAGCAGTTTGAGCAGGATTAAAACAGGTCATTCCTGGAAGTGCAGAAGATGGTAAAACACCAATAATCCATATTGATGTCTGACATGACTAACAGAGGAAGGGTTCATTCCTTGTATTGATTCCATTTCTGAGAGTGCCTCTTGCCTGCTACACTGCATAATATAGCCTGAATAAAATGCGGCTACAAAAGGAAGAAGGTAATGCTGATCCTACTCTAAATAGGATTTAATACTGTGCTCCTCACTGCGGTGTCTGAGAGCGAGATATACTATTGCTGTTGCAGTACAAAGTTCATGGAATATCAAGTGTTGATAATCTGTGCTCAGAGTCTGTAAATGTACGTACAAATGGATCAGATCCACAGCTGGCATCTGTCTGGCTCCAGATCTGGTCCAGTAAGTTTCTAAAGAGTAGTTCACGACAGACCATTGAAAACTTCCAAAGAAAGTCCCAGGGCACATGACAGAAATGGCCAAGTGGGACAGCACAGTAGAAGAAAGAAATCCTGTGGGTTCGTTTCTTTAAAGCATAGAAGTCATTAATCATTTCTATCCCTTTCCATTTGAAACAGCTGCCTGCCTGCATTTGCTGAGTAAATGCTTTCCTAACTACACAGAAACTAAGCTGTGGGCCCCAGAATGCTCATGCTTCCAGATATTAATAAACAATTTCCCTCTTTCACTGTGTCAATGAAAGCACGTTAACATTCTTAGCATCTGGTTTTGGTAGTGAAATAAAACGCTAATGTTTCCACACTTTATGAATTCCTTCCAAAAATCTTTCTTATTGCTAATCTTCTCAAATGAGGCTTCAGGAGTTCAAAAGCTTGACTTCAAAAATCTCAGTGGCCTTCTACCTGTCACCTGTGATGTAGGAAGTTGTTCTTTATCAAGTTCGAAAATAACCTCCCTTGTCGTGCCTATTTGCTCATCTTCTTGTGAAACAGAGTTACATTTTCCAGACAAGCTCGTTACTTCAAAAAGTACGCTGTCATCTCGAAGGGCTATCGCAATTACTGAAATGCCAGCCAGCAGGTGGAGACGCATGAAAGCGATCTCAATTCATAGCCAGGCTGCTCTGACATTTCATTCCCATAGCCCTGGCCAAGCGCTCCAGCAGGCCAGCGCCAGAAAATATAGCTATTGGTTTCATGGAAAAGTTCAGAATTAAAATCTTGGATTGCTGACAAACATGTGACGGAGCAGCTTCTGCTGTACGACCGCTCCACACAAAGCCACGCTAGAGAGCCACCCAGCCAGTACCTTTCGTGTGTCGGTGGATCGTGGAGGGAGGGAAGCCTGCTGCTGACTCTGGCCTGACCTTGATTCATTCAGTTTGTTCAACAGTTTAGAGCTGCCTGTCAGCGTCAGCTGGGCTGAATGATGCAAGGAGCCACACACACTCCGGTTTATGCATATTCACTTTTGGCCTTGTGCTGTGCAACAACGGGGCTCCGATGGCTCAGTAGCAGACTTCACCCAGCTGCATTTCCACCTATTTGCTGTAAAAGTGCAGCTTGAGATGGTATGAGAACAGCTTTGCTTCCTCTGTTCCTTTCGTAACTCCTCCCAGCCAGTGTTTCCTCTTTCAGAGTGGAAACACCATTGTAACAGCTATTTCTGAAATATCCCTGCCAAGATCAGGAAGTGCAGAGGAATACATGAGGAGGGGGAAAGGTAGTTTTCGAGTTATTTTGGGGGTGGGGGAGCTGTTTACATGAGTTTGGGAGAAAACCTGAGGATAATTCTGTGTTCTCTTAAAACCAGTTTTTAACTTTCTAGCTCTAGTCCCGCTTCTCTCTAGAAACTAGAAGAAACTGCAGTACTGGGTCTGCAGAATACCTAATGTGCAACGATTGTCCTCAATGGAAAAATGCCATGCTAAAATACAGTATGCTCACAGACTTGTCCTTTATGCCAAATATTATTGCTTAGACTGCAAAGACAAAGTTTAACTGACAGCAGTGGCAGCATACATCAGCATGCACATGGAGATATGGAAAGAGGGAAGGAGACAGTGTAAAATTAGCAGAGCTTTGAAAAATCTGCAAAAATCATCTGCAAACATTTTGAGAGATTTCAGTGTTTCAACATGTGATGTATTGGCAAACTAGATTCGTTGTGGAGATACTGGAAAACACAGTATCTTGTTTTGCAGCTCCAGACTCCCAACATTTAGTCGTTTGTGGTGAGTTTGGATGAATTATCGGAGTTTATTATTCTTCCTTTACATGAGAAAGGCTCTTCAGACCTTGCAAATTCAATTTCAGTGCTTATAAAGAAATGTGTTTTGCAGCTTTCCATCCTTTTGGGTTCTTCTCCTCCCCCTCCACCACCTCGCCTCTTGCACTCTTCTCTTTGGAGAGCAGAGTTTAACATGCCATTGAGGAGATAGCCTGCATGCAAAGTCCCTCAAACATAAACACACTTAAAGAACAGATTCATCACAGCGTGTTTCCAAATGCGGAAACTGCATTCCATCTGCACCCTTATCCGATGGTCATTAGCTTAGATGTTGAATGGACATTCCTTGAAGGGAAGATTATGAAAACATACATACTGCTCAACAGTGATTCATCAGCTTCCAAGCTCTCTCTGCTCAAGAGCGGTGAGTTCAGAGTGACTCACGCTGGGGACTTTGAGAGTGTTGTGCAGGAATTTGCTACACTGAGCCTGCAAAACTGTCTTCAGACGACTCCTCTGATGATTAGGAAGCCCTGTGTTCATTTGACTCAGGTATTTTTCTGCATTTGTTGTCCTTTTAAAAGTTTGTAATATCATAACTTGTAAGTTATGCATAATTATAAGAGGTTATTTTTAGACCCTGGCCCTGCTTTTCCACTCAGGTTTACAGCACTGTAACATCAATGACTTCTGTGCTGTCACCCCAACAGAAGAATCGGAGCCCACATGAGCATGCTTGTCAGGAGTTTACAGATGACAACGGTCACACACACTGCTTGATGATAAGGCAAGTTATCACCATTATTCCTTGACCTATTTTTCAGCTTGTAAATGACTGGGTCTAAATTCCTAGCCACCAGCTGAAGATGTTGTTTGTTGATCTATTGTATAGGATTGCCTTGAAAGAGTTAGCATTTCTCCTAGGTGACTCATACATTGTTCTGACCATGGATGTGTCCTCTAGTTTGCTCTGTGTGTGAATGTGTGGACCTGTCTCGCTCGGTGCGCGTATGTTTGTGTGTGTGTCTGTGTGTCTATATATATATATATATATATATAAAATGATTTGCTTTCATGACATACCCTTTAGAGTCTTTATTTCTTTTGAATATTGTTTGTTAAAGAATCACTATTAGTCAAGCAAAAGTTACAGAGGCAGAGAGAAAAAAGCCTTATATTGCATAGGGAGCTACCAAAGATATTTGAAATAAGGGACTGCTTATTAGTTAGGGCAATGGAGTAAGGGTGCAGAAGGAGAATGGAATTCAAGTGCTGAACTATATGGACATGCTTAGTAAGTTCTTGGTAAGTTGCTTAAGCTACGGGGTGATTCAGTTCCCTGTTTATAACGTAGGGACAACACTTGACAGCCTTGTAAATTAAAAGAATCTGTGAATGAATATGGACTGTGGACATGATGGTGGTGACAGTTTAGTTAGAACTTACAGTTTGTCCCTCCTGGCCAGATCTTGCTGTTCGATATAATTTTGGATCCTGCCTTAAACAATATTCTGTTGCACGTTGGTCTCTGTGGCACCTATTCAGACTGGAATTAGGTCCTCATTGGGTTGTGACAGAAGACGATGAAATTAAACTAGGGACGTAATCCCAGTGTACAATTTTAGGGCAAAATACCAAAATAATTGTCCCAGGACAAAGTAGGTCTCTAAAATAGTTCTCTAACAGAGCTGTATTTGCACCAGTCAAACACTTCATTAATGAAGTAACAATTTTTTTTTGAAGTATCACTTTGAAGCAACTAACTTGGCTATACAAGCACTGATCAACGACTGGCTCTGAATCTTTGAAATCTGCTTCCACAGAGTATCAAACAGGTGCTATTTAATGCAAATAAAGGTTGCTATAAATTTATTTCAATCTGAAGTGCAATGGCATGCATTTTCAGATCCCTCTACTCCATTGTCAGTTTTATGGGTCACATGGATTCATCTTGTACCTGTATTAATGACAATATTTGGTTTATGTTATGAACTTCTCTTCCCACAAGTACGTGGTGTTGTATAGAATGCACATTCCCATAATAATTTCATATGTTTTCAGTCTTAAAAATAAAGTTTATATAATAAAAATACAATATAATTATACACATGGGAGTTCTGGTTTGGAAGAGGTTCAGCAGAATTCTTTGATAAAACAAGCCCCCAACCACAAAAGCTACATACAGTGATTTGACAGTCAAACATATATAATCACTTACGCTAAATTAAAGGCAGTGTCACCACGTTAAAAGCAGCATATTGAAATCCCTTATGTCACTTTTGGCCAACAAGTGACAAATACTGTAAATCTGACCAAATGCATCCTTGAATAAACCTTGAGCAACTTTTTAAGTAGGTGTTTGGGGTGGTCAGTTATAGAAGGAAATGGGAGTGCAAAGGAGATATCTATATAGGATTAGTTTATTATACTAATTGAGCTTTCATACTATCAGCAACCCAGTCCTTTTTTGCTCTGCACCAATTTCTAGTACCCAGAAATGGACAATATGAGAGTTGTCAGAGAAAAAAAAGCATACAGAATTATCTCATTAGGCAGAACGGAGATGTTAATATCTGTGAAGTTAAACATCTCATTTTTTAGGTGGGATTTTCCATTTGCTGTTCCTCGTAATATCTCTTCCTCAAATATATGAACCCTTTCTCACTCCACTAAAACTGCCTCTTTGTGTAGAAAGTTCATGGGCAAGGTCCTCCATGGATACAAAATTTTGTAGTTCCACTGAGAGCAGCAGGATGATGCTGATTTACACCAGATATGGATCTGTTTCACAGCATGTTTCAGTCTGAATTCACAAAGCATGGAGTAATGTGAAACAAGGAAGTGACTTTTGTGAAAAGCATTTTGGAAAGGAAAACCAAGAATGATGGATGTACCACTGGGGCAGAGGGAGTGGAGCCCGCCTCAAAGAAGACCTTGTAGAGCTGCCAACCTTCCCACAAAATGTGGCGCTGCTCTCAGAGAGGAGGGGGAGGTTTCCCCAGGACAAATGCAGCCACACCAAGCACCCTAATAACTACTTTGTAGATATTTTTATGTTCCATCACATCAAAACCAGAAAGAGCTTCCCAAACATTTGAATTCGACCCATCACTGATTAATGGAAGGAGGAGAAGGAGAATGGGTGGGAAGAATAGTCATTGTGAACTGCCATAACACCGGGCAGTAAGCCATGCTATTCAACAAATGAGACAATACATTAAAAAATAAAACTTTTTTTTCAGGGGCCTTCTATATATATCAAGAGCTTGATTCACAGACCACTAAAGTTAATGGGAATCTTTGACTGGAGTTTAACCAGCTACTGGTCCAGCTATTACAAAAGAAGAGTTAATGCAGCTTTGCGCGTAGTCAGTGTCTCAAGAAGATCACAAGGTTGAATACAACATCAATTAATGCAAACTGTCTGTACTAACAACTATATTGTCAGAATACACAGTCGTTTTGCCCACCTGTATGTACTGCATTTTACCATGGAAGCTATTAGCACAAACCAATAGATGGAGAAAAGATTTAACAAAAGACGTGCAGAAGAAAATGTACATACTTGCAAGAAAGAATAGTTAATTTATGTTCCACCTGACATGTAAAGCTCTGCAAACAGTATTATTTGGGGGAAAAAAACCCCTGATTTTCAAATATTGCGTACCTTTTTATAGCTTCTTTCTGTTTCTTTCCCTCTGGAAGCAATTAGCTCAATCATACTATAATTCTTACATCTTCAGCTATGCAACTGACCGTATTACCATTCCAGTTAAATATGCAGCAGAGCCCCTAATCCTTTGTGAGGAACGGGATTGTTCATTTCAATAGGAGTTTGGGGTGGGGATAGTAAATCATCCTCTTCCTGATCCAGATGTGCTAATGGAAGAGATGACCCTCCTCCTTTTACCGGTACTTTGTTGGAGGTCCTGCCTCCACCAGTCTGCTGACAGAGAAGGCAGTACGAGAACTTCCAAATTACGTGGGACAAATTAGCTATGCTAAGTTAAATTCTCAATCTAATTATCTGTCGGGGGAATTAATTTCTCCTGAGGCCCATAATAAATTTTACAAAAGTTAGCTCATCAAGAAAGACTGAACTGTGAGGATATCTAGGGCAACTTGCTGCTTTCACAGGTAGCGAAGTGTGGCAGCTCAGCCGAGCTATGATCTGAAAGTCGTAGCATAGTCAGCAATATGGGATCTCTCAAAAAATGCGGGAAATGTGACACATGTGGGACCGTTAGAAGATGTAGACGTAATTTACCTGGGGGCTGCCATTTAATACAGGCTAGGACTGAAACAGTCTTTCTGGTTTTGCGCAAAGCACATTAGGAGGCCCTCACATACAATGCCCTGTCAACATGTCAGTTGAAGGAGTAACATGAGAGATGGGTGGCAAACAACCTAGAGGGATCCAGAAGGAAACCTTTATCAATAGCCTTAATTTTAGCCACCAGGGAAATGGAAAACAATTCCTCTGCCTTTCTTAAAGATGTTTCCTCTGGGATGTCTTTTGACCTGACTTTTTTAACCATACAAGACACACCAGTTACAAGCTCCGGATCAGATTCCTCCCCTATAACCACCAAAAAGGGGTAGAGAGAAAGTAACTTCTATAGTACAATACCAGGTGAAGGCTGGTGGCGTTGCCACATACTCAGCATCTGGGGTGGTTAGATCCTTAGACATGTTCAGCAAAGTTCTCTTTATCAAGCTTAAAGGGTACATAAAATGGAACAGTTTTATAAATAAGCTTAACCATGTAGACTGCGCTTCCGTTATACAACGGGCTTCCCTGATATGGCTGAAATATATCCCACAGTACTTGCTCTTTGCCTTTGGGAATTTGAAACTGCAGCTATACTGATTCCACCAGGTCTGCAGATATACTTGCGTTTACATTCACTGATCACTTTTTTTTGCCTTACAGGTTTGGGACTCATTAATAGAAAATGGATATTTAATGTCATTAAGCATCAGGACTAAAGACTCTTCTCGAGCAGGACTTTGTCGATGAGTCAGTCAAAATTCGGCTGAAACAATATTCAGGTATTTCTACAGTACAGGAAATGCTTGGATCACTTTTTCGCTTCCTCTTATATGTAAATGCAAGCATATTTAATATCCTGGACACCTCTACTTGGTAATATTGACAGAAGGTGACACTGCTGACATGAAGTGATCAGTTGACATCGGGAAGTCAAAAGGCAGGAGCAAATTAAGGTGGCACAAAAGTTACTGTAGACATTTTTTGTTCCTTCAGTGACAATATATGCTGGTAAAGAAAAAAAGATTTCTCCTCCTCCCTACTTTATGTAAATATCACAAGGATTATGTCTGTTTTCCAACCAAGAAATGTCAGGTTCACCAGTTTCGCTGTAGGAAACAGGAACAGTTCACATTTTATTCAATTCTTCACTTATCTTTATCTGAAATATCAGAGATGTGGATGGTGTCGCTTTTTACTCTTCATGGCTGGAAAGACTTTTTCTTTTAATCTGAGTTTTCTAGTTTTTTAAAAGGCTTTTTTTCTCACTTTCTTATTGGACAATAAATGTTTAATCTGAAAGTTTGACCTTGTTTGAGGCCAACAGTAGCTCCTCATCCAAAAACCGTTGCATAGGCGTTCACTCAATCCACCTGACTCTTTTTCTTTGACTCAGGTAAAGATCTCATGATGTAATGAAGTTTAAATACAAACTTTTGCCTAAATTGGGGTACTTTCCAAAGCAGAATCCTGAATTATTCACATTAAAAGTGTTAAAAAAGTAAAGAAAGGCATAGATAATACCTAGGAAAAGTCCATTGCTGGAGAAAGGCAAAACAGCCTGGCTCCCTCTTGACTTTGCCAAGGTCAAAGGGAAAAGCTGGCTTCTGCTTACGTTTTTCTCTTTCAGCTTATTGATAGCAGGAAGACAAGTCCAGCTCTCCAAGACTTTCTGTCCAAGTTCCTCCCTTTGCTTACCTCCCTTCCCAAGACTGGTCCCTTTCCTCTTTTATCCTTACGTAGCAATATTTGCATTTTGAAAAGGCTGGAGCTGACTCTGTGCAGAGGTAATGGCTAAAGTGAAATGTTCATTTTAAAAAGCATTTTGGCATACCAGTAGGTGAAAGGGTTCTGACTAGATTGCAGGAAAGAAGGCATTTTCATTCTTCCTGTTTTTTGTTAAGTCCCTGAAACAAACGCTTTGAAATTTGTGCACCTAAAAAGGCACCTACATCTCTGTTTCAAGAAATTGCCTGAATGGGAATGGTTGCTGCTGGTTAACTTCTTTGGAAATTTAGTCAATTGAAGTTTCATGATTGTCTTATACAAGGCCTCATAATTGTAAATAACGGTCAGGGTTTCCATGCAGGAAGAAGTCTTCAAGGCATTAGCAAGAATGTGGCTGAACGGATACACATAGTGACAAAGTGAGGGCCTTCAGAACCAACATAGTTCCACTGTGGAGCTCCAGCATGTAACATTTCGTGGTCCTGGGAAATACGTGAGGCCGTTGAATGTATAATCACTTGTAAAGGTGGGGTGAGCTACTAATTCTGAGTAATGCACATGTCCATTGCGTACTCAGCTCAGCCAAACTGAACTTCCAGTCTTCAGCCTTCTCCATCTGCTCTGTCAATTCCTTTTGACTCATCTTTTTTTTTAAAGGCACCAATTATGCGCAAATCAAATGAGTCTGTTTCTTTAGGTCCATTAATTATTACATTCCATTTACATTTTCTGTTTACTTTTTCCCTTCTCTATGGAAGCTATTGAAGGTCTGATGATTCAGAATGCTCTGGGAACACTATGTGGCTTTCCTTCTTGTTTGCCCATTGTAACGGAGCTCATTTTTCAGTGGAGGTTTCCCATTATTTCCAGGAAAAATGTGGTCAAACCCATGTACTCCCAAACCTTTTGATCTCCTGAATCCTCTTCATATCCCAGATAAAAAAGTCAGTGATTAAGACAGAGTTCCTAAAAGGACACATAGTCAGGCTTCCCTTTGACCAAAATGGTTTCCCAGTGAATCAAACCTTTCTCAGCTCAGGGGGGGCTCGACAATAGACCCTGAAAAGATGGATAGAGCAATTGTCCTGCTTAGTGATCCACGAAAGGAAAGGGGTCCTTAGTGAAGGGAGACCTACACTAAGTCTGACCTGACACTGCAGGAGCAAGACAATAAAAGGTCAAGGAGACTAACGAGAGGAAAAATGCAGACAATAGGTGCCACAGCTAGCACACAGCTCCTGCCACGCAGACTATGGGGCAGCAACGTTAACTGTCTCAGACATGTGAAGGGGAAGTGAAGCGGAAAGAACTTGAAGTTTCCTTCTTAAGAATTGTGGCCCAGCATCTTCAGGATTTACCCAGGCCTCACAGAGAGGTCAAAGTGATGCAGCTAGACCTGAGACGAATGAAAAATAAAGATTATCTAATTGGGGAGGAGAAAAATGTAGATGTATTTTAGACTGAATGAAAAATGCAAGGACTTGACAGTTGGGATCTGCAGCAAGTTTCCAACTTATTTTGTGGGAGGAAGCAGAGAAAGCTTTTGCCTAATTCTGTTTAAAAAAACCCAACAACTTGATATCAATGTATGTGAAGACTTGCCATGGGCATATTTTTCTTCTGTATGAACAAAAAGATTCTCCATTTACGCTATCTGGGACTCAACTGCATTTCCTTGAAGGGCCCAGCAATTGTTTCTTTCTGCGTGTGAAAGAATCCTGGTCCTTGTGATCGGTCTGGAGACAAAAGGAGGAATCTCTGTGGCTTCTGCATGCATCCCTGTCGTCAATGGCATCTCCATTATCACTTCTTTGTAACTGGACCTTGCCCTCGTTAAATGGAACAGCCCCTTCCTACTAGGTCAGACAAGTACTCTGAATACTACTTTTGCATGTGTGCACCAACAGGCCACTCTTTAGTTAACAACTAACATTTAAAAAGCCTTGTCAGAGGACTCAGGAAGAAAATCTCCCTCGGTGGTATTTGTCATATAAATACGTGAATGTTTTTTCCACTTTTAAACCACATTTTTCTTCTTTTCAATGACCCGATCTTTTGACGGCAGACATCATGAGCACGGAGATTTATCAGAGTATCATTTCTGTGATAGGAACTGACGGGTGGAGTAAATATTTTCTCATCTGTAAAAGCGAAATAATACAGCACTTTAAAATTGAACAGGTTCAGGTAAGGCAACTCACTTTGGAACCTTGCACAAAAATAACGCTTTCCCAACACTGTTAGAAATCAGATATAGCTGTAGAGAGAAGGAATTGGGACGGCAGTATTGGTTAGAAGATGGCATGTGGATATTAAACAGTGCACCTGGATTTTATGCCCAGGTCAATTGCTGGCTTGCTGTGTGATCCCAGGCAAAGCCCTCGAGCTCCCTCTGCCTCAGCTTCCCTGTCTGGAAATTAAATCCAGCTTCTTACGTAACTTTTTGGATATTGGATTAGAAGTACAGCAGATTATTCACTTATTTATTTTATTAGATGTATATCAAAGGGAGAGAAAATTTAAGGAGCATATGTTAGTTGAAGAACAGTGTGAATTTCGGCTGGCGTTAGACAACTAATGAAAATTACAATTTAAGAGTAAAGTACTTTTCCTTAGTCTGAGATGATGATTGAATCAAAACCGAATTCTTTGAAAAGCCAGCTCACTTGGAAACTATTAGATAATTTCTTTGGAGAGTGGAGAAAGAGGTAGACAATATTCCTCCTACAATTACTGACTCTTCTACAAATGAGGTGATCTCTTTGCATTCCAGTGATGACCCCAGACATTGATGAAAGCTGTGTTTCTCATCTGACCTCTTGTTTTGAGTGTCTACCTGTGTAACTTTGCATTATTATTATTATTAGCCCTATAGAGCCTGTGGAGGAGCACAATGCCTATGGAAAAAGGAAAGATAGACCTCTCGTTTAAGGAACTTGCAGCTTAAGGAACTTTATTCCCAGAAGTATCTCTATTAGTGTTGGAATTTCTTCTACTCAAGATCAAACTGTAAAGTGACAAATGTTTTTAATGCTTGTAGAGGTACAAAAGCCCAAGCAGAGAGGGAAGTAGCTATTTCTGCTGTGCTGAAGCAGAGGATTTATATGTAAAAGGAGAAAGGACTGCAGTGCCGGGATTTGCTGAACATCTAGTTGTGACCAAGTCAATGTGAGCTGTAAGCTTCATCAGGGATTCAGGTTAGAGTGAAACATAGAAAATTAAACGTTTGCTCAGAAAGCAGTATCTAAACCATAGCTTGAAACCAGGCAGATACCTCGCTGGCAGGCACAGGGTGTTAGGTGAGTTCCCTGGGCACTGTTATCCAAAGCCAGTGAGCACTGTAGTTCAGAACTTACTATCTGTATTTGACAGAAGCCAGCAACCACACATCTGAAGACAGAAAAAGCAAGAGACTACTTGCTTTGGCTCTGGGAATGTATAACTGAATGTGTCTAGCAGCCTATGGACTAGGATGGAGAAGATAATGACCACTAATAGAGATCTAGCCTCAAACATTGAGCACAGATCCATGTACCTTACTGTCACAAAGAAAAAAACACTACAGTGTGGCACAGACCTGGAGTTTGTTTCTGAAGTAGATCTCCCTGTTGTTCCCCTTGCTGTGCTTTGGTTCACATCGCAGAGAATTCATCCAAATCATGAGGTCCGTTTCAGCTCCAGGAGTGAACCTAAAGATGCATGCAGCCAGTGGGACTTGACCACATCTGGCCCAGAGTAAAATCCCTAAACCGCTGGAAGCATGGACTTTGGGACCTCAGCTCCAACAGTGTTGGTGGACAAATCTGCTCCTTTCAGGAGTCCGCACTTTCTAGTGGTGACACATCTTCAGGGCATTTCTCTGCAGTACTGCAGCGACCAGCGATTGCAGGGGAACACCATGGACCTGAGCGGAACATTGATTCCCTCCATCCTGTTGCCTTGCAGATCATTTTCCATCAGGTAGAATGTTTCATCTGGCCTTTTCTTGGTTGCTCAGAATTAGGGCCGCAGCCCAAATTTTCTTAACTGCCACACATACTACAAATGTGATTCATCTGTCTAAACGTAAGGGAGGTGTATGCCGAAGACCAAACGAATGATGTTGTAGAAGTGCCTATTTTTTTCCGTTAACTGTCGCTCAGATGTAATGAAGACCAGCTGAAGTGTGGTGGAACTACTCCCACTGCACATGCCTGTTATCTCCATTTTTCAGGTTCTAATAGGTTTAATAAACACTTCACAAGGAAGTCACTTCACTGGAAGGGAATAGTTACTCTTCTAGTCATTCTGCTGGCCAGATTTTTACAGTCAGTGTGTTTTTGTATTGCAGACGGTGATTAAAAAAAAATACAACATCACACAGGTGCAATTCACATATAAAAAATAGTAAATCTGGCTCCTTCTCTGTAGAGGATAAGGACCCCTGCAAAGCTCCCTTCTGATCATAATAGATTTTTAATTGAGTTTAATTAGCCTTTGAAATAATTTCCCAAAGTTTATAGCGTACTTTCCCACACTGGAACATTTTAAATCAAGATGATCTCTTTTTCCAAAAGATATGCTCCAATTCAAACAGGGATGAATTCCAGGGGACTCGGGAGGCCGATGCACTGCAGCAGCTCCCGGGGGCTCATTTGCAAGCTGTTAACGGGAATCTGTGGATTTTCCATGCAGGATGCTGGCTTGAAGGAGCACACAGCAGTGCTGAAGGTGGGTGCGATGAAGCAGGAGGCTCCGCTGAGCCCAGACTCTCAGGATGAAAATCGTCTGTTGCGGTATGTATCAAGGCGTATTTTCAAACATTTGCCTGAAGTTCAGAAAACCTTAACATGCCAGAATTTTCTTTGTTCGCTCTATGTTCATTTTTAATCCTGGTTTCCAAATCCTCCGAAGGAATATCATGCGTGAAATAAAGACACATCAAATTGTTTTGCAGAGGTAAAGAGATGCAATCTTTAAAATATTTTCGAAAGCTTTGCTTCATTTCTCACAAGGTTAATCAAAGTGGAAATTTGCTACATGGGGCCCAAGATGTAACATTTCATCCCATTTGGATCTGAGGATACTAAACATTTTGCTGTATTAAATCATAGATTTGGGCCAAATATGGCAGTCAGTCTACTCTAGACTCCTAATATGTCAATGTGAGTGCCATATATAGGTCAGCTACAAAATTAGGCAATTTTTAAAAGGAGATGCATTCTCTCAGAATATATCATGATTTATAAGGGTCCCAGAAGGCCATACCCCAAGCATTTAGTGAAGCAATGTGCAAGTCTAACTGCATTTTATCCAAAAAGAAGAAAGCCACCACAAAAACAGAATTGACTTTTACAGTTCTGTTCTGGTGTGTAAGGAAACAAAGAGGGCATGTTTCGCTATAGCTGAACACAGCTACGTTAATTGCTTCAATAACACAATGTTCTCCACCAGCTTTTGGCCAGTACCTGGCATGAATATCACTGTCAGGATTATCCTGATTAATGAAGAATAATTCATGCCGACCAGATGGACTGCGAGGTGGTCAGTGCCATATGAACCCATCTCAATACTTCTGAAATATCTTCCGACACTGTGGCCTTTTGTAAAAGGACAGGGCCAAGTAGGAGAGTAAAAATTGCGGTATAAAGGTTAATTACTCACATGCCTGCTCATGCTCACCTTTACTGTTTGGTTCGCATTCATCTCCCTGCTTGAATTTTTTTGCCATTTTCTTTGCTCTGTTCTCAATGGCCAGGTTTGCCCCTTTACTTACTGTTTTATGATTGAGTACAGATCATCTACATGTTTGTTACTGTGGCCGTATGTAATACCATTACTGATAGCTCCTACTTCTCTAGCACCTTCCACTTGTTTCGATGTTTTCATGTGCACTAACAAACGAAACATCTCAATAACCTCGCGAAGTAAGGGTGGCTCTGTCTGCTTTACATGTAGGTCAGCTACGCGGGGATAGGTTACAGTTCATGACTTGCCCAAGGTTACACAGGAAATGTGTGGCAGAGCTCAGAATGGAAACCAGATTTCGCGCTCTCCTGCCTTAACAACGAGGTTATCCTTTCTCTTTGTGATGCTGTTGGGCAGTTCATATGGATCTGCACATATGTTTCAAATGAGTTCAATTTCCATGAACTGAGTGTTTCGAAGAGAAGTGGACGTTTAAATGACAAAAAGGGCTAAATTATTGAAAAATGGCAAAAGCTGCTTGGAGAGTTGCATACCTGGTCACAGTAGTTGTATGCATAAATAACTAATTGATTACATGCGTAATCGTAGGAACTGTGCATGCGACTTTCTGAAAATTTAGATGAAAATGCACAGGAGGAAAACTGGAGAAAAGGAGAAGGAAAACTTTTAAAATAATTTACATGCATAGTGTGCATGGGCTTAAGCCATAAAGGATGCTGCAACTGGGCCTAGTTCTGGCATGTGCAGTGCACAGATCTTGCTGTGCACATGGTCACCCTGATAACCTGCTTTGAAATGTGTTCCAGCTTGCATTTTCCTTCGTTGACTAAACAGTGATTTTCCGCTCATGCCACTTCAGAGAACAAGTAGGTATGTTCGTCACTCTCTTTTGTGTAATTTGTTCATCTTCTCTTTTCAAAACAAACACAGCTAGGAAGTCGTGGGATTTTTAAGACTGTTTTCCATTTGCCAGTGTCTTGTAAATTGAACCCCACGACGATTAGAACTTTATTAAATAATGGTGCTAAGAGACACTGAGCACAGTGGCACATGGAGACACATATAGATATCCTCAATGCAAGCATCTCGTGAAGAACTCAGTACAGACCTCAGTATACTGCTTGCCAAAATAAAAAGGCGTGGAAAACTTGCATTTAGAAATAGTCACAGAAAACGCCAGCAATTCCTCTTTGAGGGGCAGATTCACAGACAGCTGTTCCCTCAGCTGGAGAGTAAGGCAGCATCCAGCACTAAATATTTACCTGGTGTCAATCAGGACATCTTGCTTGCATCCCACAACAGAGCTATGGCATTTACACTGAGAGAGGATCTGGGCTGTAGCTTTCAAGGTGGCTGAAGACCATGTTTTCGTTTGCAGCATGTCTGGAGCAGATAGAAGGGCCTTTAAGCCTGAAGGTCCTCAGTGCTGGGTTTATGTTTTTTGCTTCACCGAGTCCATTCCTCGCTGATTTGATAATGAGAGAAAAATGCGCTGTTAGTGGCTTCTGAGCAATGCACTGCAAATTTAGGAAAATGAAAAATCTTTAACAAGAATTGAAAGGGAATCATTGATTTATGGCAGGAGCTTCAGCTAACCATAGATTAATTAAAAAACAATACAAAGATGAACATGGGTCGGGAGATGAGAAAAATTGAATTTTGCCAGGAGCAGGACTGTTACTGGACTCAGGCATGTGGGTGGAATGATAATAACACCTGGCCATCTGCATACAGAGCGAAAAATCCTGTTGGCAAAAGCTGAATTGTCACAAGTAAAATGCAACTGGCAAAGTATCAGCAGCTGTTCTGGAGATGCTGTTCCGAATAAAACATACATGTGTAATTCTCTTACATCATCTGTATAGGTGTATTTTTGTCTTATTTATAGAGCTAATGCAACATGAAGGTAATCAGGCAATACTGTACAGCCAGCATATTTTTGGAGTTATAATAGATATCTCTTGGCACAAGGTAAGAAAACACAGAGGCGAGGCTCTGTCTTCAGCTATGGCGGTAGGACCGACTATGCTGCTTGGAGGAAAGGGCAGGTAATGGTGATCCGCAGCCACTCAGTCCACCACTGACTGGCAGAATGAATGCCTGAGCTAAGATCTGGGGCAGTCTGGGCAGAAAAGAAGGGAGGATGACAACAGAAGGACGATGGAAGTCTTGGAAGAGTGGAAGGGAAAAGGAATGTCCTCTCTCCCCGTCCCTCGCCCCTACGAGAGTACTTCATGTGCACGCGTGGGCTGTGTCTGCCCAGCCGCAGGGACATGTGAGTGCTGCCCAGACCTCACAGATGTACGGACACTCACGTGCAGCCCCCTGCGAAAACGGGGAGCTCGCGCAGCACGCGCTGTGACCTGCATCACACACCCTGTGTTATTGTGTTCCTGCTCTTTGCCTCCTTTCTGCAGGCTAGCAGAGAGGGGTGGGGGTGCCGGTGACCTCTGTGGGGTCAGGCCTGTATTTCTGGTTATCTGCCCCTCTGCCAGACCTGCAGGGACAGGCATGACTGCTGCTCCATCGCGGTCCGCTCCTCTCCCTGCGGCGCAGGAGATGCTGTAGTAAAGAACTGTTGTCAACAGCCGCTGCCAGCTTAGCCCCTCTCTGTAGCAAGCCCTGCCAGGCGGGTCCTAGTGCAAGACCTGCACGCCTACATACCACGCTTCTTTTTTTTCTTCCCAAGACTTCTACAGTTAATCTGTAATTTTCTATTTCTTGTTAGCAATGAAGTTTCTTGCAGACAGGTAGGAAGCCAAAGTCCCAGCCCTGAAGAGTTTCTAATCGAGACCTGAGTTGTTGGCAGAGCATCTGAGGCCGTTACGGAGAGCGAAGCAGCTGCCCACCTTCTACGTTCTCAAAGCGCACAGCCCCAAACGGACGGAGAGGAAGGAGATATGGACCATGCATGCCAGGGAATCGAAATGCTACCGTTTTTTAAAATGTGGGTTCATTCTCATGCTGTAGTGATGGTGGTTTCACTTTGTGGACTAAACATAGGCTTTCTTAATTATCCAATTCATTTAATTGGTAGAGTGGAGGATTTTATGAAGTCGGATATTGTGGCTGTGTTGGTGAGGCAGTAATAATTCAGAGCCACAGTTATGAAGTGCTATTTAGTAGTGGTGGGTTTATACTTTTGGTTATTGCGTGCATTTATTTTTTTATGGTTTTTGTAGTTATTTATATTGGTAACAGTAAGTTTATGAACACAACTTCATTGTTGCATTCATATTAAAGAACAATACAGTTTGCAGAGCAATTATAGGAGATATTTTTCTCTATAAGCTACCTTATCGTTCAAACATAAACATGTAGGCTGGCTGCAACAGGAAAACAGTGACATATGCTTATTAGCTAAGGTCAAGAGATTGTATTTTACAGTGGGGAAATAGAGATAGTGTGTTCCAACTGTTCGTCCAGCCTTTTATGCACTTTAACAGTGAATCCACCAGTAGCTTGTGTTAGGGGAAAGACGAATTAGTATGGGAGCCCAAAGGAACAATTATGTGTTGGACAAGTGGTGACAGAACTACTGGAACCTCTCTTTTTTGCTTCAATTCAGTCCTGTCATGCTCATCGCTCTGGTACCTGCGTACCACGTCTATCACTACCTGAGCATACAGCGACTTGATTTTTAGGTCTGGAACTACCAGTAGCACGTCCTCTCATTCCAGAAAACCCAGACGATGTCTCTTATCCCATCCCATGAATCTATTTGGCCTTTTTTAATAAGTAGTCCAACTTTGGTCTTGCTCACAGAATCGCAGAACGGTTGAGGCTGGAAGGGACCTCCGGAGGTCATGTTGCCCAACCTCCCTGCTGAAGCAGGGTCACCTAGAGCAGGTTGCCCAGGATGTGTCCAGACAGCTTGTGAGCGTCTCCAAGGATGGAGACTCTGCAGCCTCTCTGGGCAACCTGTGCCAGTGCTCGGTCATCCTCACTTCTCAAGTAGAAACATATATTCCTAAACCCCTCTGCAGGTCCAGCAAAAAAAAATACAAAAATTGGTTTTTCAGATCTTTGTACCCTGTTAACTCATCCCCATGCCAGTTCCAAGGAGTTCCTGGTAGCTACTGGAGTTATACAAACTCTATAGAGAAATGCCAGGATAAACAACTAGAGGCAAGAGATTAAAATCTCCTAAAAGGTGTACAAGCACAAGTCCTGCTGAAAACTACTGTGATTCAAAACACCATTCGTTAACTGCCCTGGATCCCAAAAGCAGAACACTTTATCCAGGCAGCACACTACTGGACCTGAACAGTCTTGCTCTGTGGCTCATAACATGATGGTAGGGAAACGAGAAAAAAAGAAAGGGGAACTTTGTGTGATCAGTTTAATTTGACAGGTAAAAAAACTGCCCACTGAATACATCTTGAAAATTTTCTCCCGGAGTGGAGGATCCAAGCAGTGGAAAAAAGGCACTTTTGGAAACAGTGGAGGGAAGTTTACACAGATGGTGTGAGAGAACTGACATTGTGCTTGGAGATGTGGTGGGGCAGAGAAAAAGCTGCCCTAAACAGAAGGGACAAGATGCTGGGTTTAATTTAGAAGTGCTATTGGCATTTTTGTTACTGGAATGAAGGGAGCCACGAGTCTGCAAATGACACAACCCAAACCCTTCACCACAATCATGGAGTGTAGCAAAAGTGCAATGGGTTGGCATTTCCAGGCTTTGATTTTTTCTTTTTTCCCCCTTGTCTTGCCAGATTCTGGAGTGCTTTGTCACCTATTTAGTTGCTTAAATATAGCTTTTAAAGTACAGAATGTCAGCCTGAGCTGAGTATTGAAGCTGTAAAGATTTTTTAAAAATTCCAGCCATTCCTTTGGTTTAGCAACCATAAAGCTCTTGCAACTGTTATCATTTGTAGTGGCCTCAAGGAAGTGACATTGTCCAATAAAAAAAGCCACCACAAGTCAAGCCACTCAACGAGGACAGAATTTGGACATTGGTTTGACAGCCTTTTTTTTCCTACTCTGCATGAATCGCCTGAGCTCGGTTGTTTGTTAGATGCATTTGGAATTTGGGTCTTTTTTATAGTACAAGCGAAAGTGGTCACTCATATACCGTCCTTCTCCTTGCTGATGAAAATGCGCTCTCTCTCATAAAAGTCCTGGAAGAACAAAGAAATATGGTTAGTGACTCCTTGATAAAGCTGGATTAAGATTTTGCTTTATTTATGTTAGCAATAATCATTGTGGTTTAGTGGCATTTGAAACAGCTGGAACCTTCTGTTTCAGCTGATATTTTGATATGTCATTTTTTTCTTGGACTTTGGTCCTGATTTTCTGGTCTATGTGAAACAGGCAAACCATTTATGTATCTCAGAGGAGTGCTTTTAATTTAGGAATTTAGGGAATTATCAAAGGTGGTTGTTTTAATCTCTGCCACTCGTTCAGAGGTCTTAGTCAGTAAGGGCTAGGTTAGAAAATAGCGATAGGAATCTGAAATGGTACAGAAGTAAAATTCAGATACTATTTCTTTAAACTAAAACTAAATCCTGAAAACCCTTGTTCAACTAACACTTAGTTCCAAAGGTACTTGAACACCATACAACTTTTTTTCCCCAGCTTTAAAGTGTCCAAGTTTCAAAGTCCTGCAGATGCTCAAAGGCACCTGAGGCTTGGTAAAGCTCAGTGGCAAGACAATACTGGTGTGTGACCAAATCTCTGCAAGCGTAGTACACCAGGAGTTCACTTGCTGGAGGAATCCAGCTGGAAAAGAAATCCTCCCTGCCACCATCATCTGCATTTATTGTCCAGGACTCAGTGAATATCTGCATGTGCAAGACTGAAAAACCCGTAGATGGAGCATCTTTAGTTACCGTTAATTGGGGCTGTCTGCAGTACTGCTGAAAAGTGTTGGGAGGGAGGCAGGGACCCCAGTGGTTGATTAGTTTAACTCTACTGGGTGTGTTACAAACCTAAGTAGTCAATTAGATGGCAGGTTTATTGTACAATGGGATAAGTTCCTAGACTTTTCACACTGCTGCTTATCTCCTGAGAGCACCTGCACCACTGGGCAGGGCTTCCAGGGTAATCTGAGTGTGAAAGGAAAGCAGCATAAGCTGTGGCATTGCAAGAACTAGCAACTATTCATGAGTCAGTCACAGTACTTAACGAATCGGCATGCTTTGCTTCCAGGTTTCAGAGCCTGGAAAATGTGCAGATTTTATAACTGAGGGTCAAATTGTTGAGGTTAAAACCTCTGAAGGTCACAGAACAAAACTCTCTTTTTATAGGGGCAGTCTGAATATCCAGAAGAGCTGAGAAACTCTGAAAAGGGAATGAAGAGAAAAACATTTATGTCCTTATCTGGTGCTCTCTTACAAACCATTGGTCATAGTCTGTGATTTCCAAGTTAAATTATTTGGGAAAATTGGCTTGAGACATGCAAGTACCAGTAGGAGATGCTATGCATGTTATACTATCATACACTTGGAGTCAAGAACAGCTACTCACACTCTCTGGGTGCCCGCGTGTAGCTGTTCCCCAGCATTATTCTGAGGATGGATGGATGAACTGCTGCACAGCTGTATTTGGAGACTGCCAGTTCATTCCTTGTATGGCCTACTTCCAGCCTGGAAGAACTTTGCTTTTGTTTGAAATAGGCGAAAAAACCCGCCAAACCCTGAATGTGAATACAACTCTGTCTCTTCACAGCGATAGCTCTGTGTTGCTACCACCGCTGGTAAGCGGCGTATGGAATGGTGTGCAGTTTTCTCACCTTGGGACCTCACATAAAGAAGTGGATCTTATCACAACTGCTTTCACACCACGTCAGAGCACAGGATGAGTTTCACCAGCTGGAGCAAGTGGTAACTGTGACATCAAGCTGGCTTTCCTTTAATATGTGTGATATTCTGCTTTCATTTTGTTCTGCTTGTCTGTAATATGCTTGTCCCCATGCTTTTGTGGATAAGGTCAGTGCCAGCTGTACTGTCAGGGGAGAAAGAGACTGAAATCTCAGCTCCATTGCATGTGGAGGATGTGGGACTGTGAAACTCACTCCTACAAGAGAAGCAGGCTGGGATTCAAGAATATGAAGAGAGGTTGCCTTTGAGAAGCTTGGGTTGAAACACGGCTGTGGGGTGGGGTGACGCTACCTCTGTTCAAAACAACAAAAAAAAAGGAAATAAGAAGGCCCTACAAGAACAAGAAATTAATTAAGCTTTACTTGCTTTATGCATTCTCTGATTATTATATAGGGTTTGCATGAAATACTGGTGGCACATTTTCAGCTGGTACTTGGGATAAATGTCAGTGCTAAGTAGTGCCTCTTACTTTCTGCCAGAGAGATCCTAGGGTGAAATCATGAACATCTCTAAGGACTGAGTCCTTTACGGTACTGCAAGCTGTCAGACCTCCTACTAAGTATGCTCAGGAGCTGGGTGAGGGCTGGCTGGTGAGGCTCATACCTGACCAGGTGGAGGTAATGCTGGCATGAAAGGGAAGCAATCAAAAGGAAGAGCAGATAATATCTATCACCACTGGTGTCTGTGTAAATAGTTAATAGATAATGTTTCAAGAGATAAGTTCTCTTAAGGCCAATAAAATTCCTTCTTTTTGTGCACTGCTGATGCTTTCCTTTGTTCGGTTCTTCACATCAGCTCTTGACAGCATCAGTCCTCTACAGGGTGTGTGCATCAGCTCCTTGATATGCGGATTTGCGTGTCAGGGTTGCCGGAGAGGCTCAGCTGTGCCTCTTAACCTGTAGCCCATAACTCTCAACCTCTGCGTTTGGTTCTTAGAGGTGCCACTTTTCTTTCAGGTGCAAAGTTTGTAACTGTTACCCAAGACTTTGTCACCCTGAGATTTGGCTGCAGTGATGAGCATTAAGTCAGGGCAGAGCTGAACCTTCTGTAGAATGCATTGGCCAATGCAGATGGAATTACAGCTACCCGACTGTCTTCTGATTTGGGGAGTCTTAGGTCCAATGGTAATTTATGCATCCGCAGCCCCAAATGTAGATAATCAACATGTGGTATATTTGCTGTGTGGGTGCAGAACTGTTACAGAACAGTAGGCTGTAATAAAACTCTAGGAAAAGCCATATCCCACTGTCATTTCATGAAGGACATGAGGTTGACCAGACTGCAATGTGGGATGTGTGGCAGCTTTTGTACAGGACGAGCTTGGAGGGCCTTTCTGGATATGACATTGAACATATTCAGAAAGTGAAGCTAATGAGAAAATGCTCTAACCAAAGCCCAGTGAGATCCAGATTTTTTCCTTCTCAGGGAATATCTTATGTTTGAGTTTTATTTCCACTCCTAATGAAAGCAATAAAGCAAGCCAGAATGTTATTACAAAGCATGATTATGAATATAATAATTGTTGGTCAATCAAGTGATTTGTTTGAATAAAAGCAAAATAGTTCCTTTAGATGTCAACTTGAAATAGTATGGAAAATAGGAAAAAATTGCAATGCAAAATTGAAAATGTTATTCTGAAAATGTAGTACATTTATTTTTCAGCAAGCTGATTCTTTTGCTTTTCTCTTGTAAAGGAACATTAGTCAAGATCATCACTCTTACACAGATGTTTTGTTTTCATGAATTGGCAGTTTCTGAGAGTCTAAATGTAACTGACTTGTACGCAAAATAGCTAACAGCATGTTAAAATGGTGATCTCATCTTCATGAGTTTAAAGTGTTGGTAAGAACCTATAGCATCCAAAAATATCTGAAACAGTCCTACAGGTAAGGGTTCAGGTCCTTTTTCTTGGTCACCCAGAGTGTTCGTATGGACAAAATTATAATAAGGAAAAGAAAATGATTAAACAAACTGCACTGATTTTTGTCTTGGTCTACAACTTGACTATGTCAGATGACATTTTTTAATTCAAATAGAACAAGCCAGAAAACCATGTTGCTTTCGACAGTCTGTCGTAGCTCACTTTTAATTTCACGTGTGAAGTCTAAGGTAAGCCTCTAAAATATTTTCTGGCCAACTGAAATGGTATCCTAGACGAGCACACATGCATTGAGGAGGTAAGTACTGTTCTCTGGTCAACTCCAGCTGCAGCTGTTGGCATTTTTAGCCATTGATTTGCATCGCAATCCCTGTGTAGCGCTGCTCCCTACTGCTTGACAGCAAGAGAGAAATCAGTCCCTGTAGCTGTCCACTGGTATTGATGGAGACCCAGTGACACCGATGGTAAACTGTTCTTGCTGTAGCGGTAATTAAGCTCAGTGGTAGCTTTTTGAAATCAATGGAAATTAAATGCAGATAACAGGCCTTAATTGCACATTTATTGGAAATAATTTAAATTATAATTATGTATAGCTGTGACAGTTAATGGGAATTAACGACTACAGTTTGGGGATAAGCAGAACTGCTGGAATGTAAGGAAAGTCAATACAAGCAGTTACAAACGTTGGAGATAAGGAAGTACTTATTGATATTAGTGATCTTCAATATTTTCCATTGGAACCATAATCTAATACAGACCATATTGCTGTGGACTTCATCTAGAGTACAGGGACAAGAAATCGTTAATAATAGTATAAATATAAAGTGTCACTAATCTGGTAACTTGCTGTACTGGGTATTGAAATAATGCAGTAGATAATTCTTAATTATAGTCTTGTATTTACAGACAAACTGAAACTGAGGCTGTTATTGATTAAAAGAGGTGCCGTACTGCAGACTTTTCTAACCCTATAACTATATTGCTCTTGAATTTCACATAGTGTAGCTTAGATTTTTGCAGCTGATTTGAATTACTTGAATGTCTTAAAGATCTGTGTTCCAAGCAGATGTGAGAAATGGCTTTGGTTTGGAAAGTTTCAAGGAAGGACCACCAAATATTGAGGACAAAACCCCCAACTTGCTATTGTTTTTCCCGCTCCACCTCCAGTGGAAAACAGAAAGAAAAAAAGTATCCCAGTTTATTAATACGACTTGGGACCCTGTCAGGAAAACGTTCTCTACCTGCAAAGTTTCTTCATCATTTTTCCAGCCCAAGGTCATGTACTGGACTTGATAAACCTCTGTAATTGAATGAATTAAACATTTCTGTACATAGTATTACTATTTACTGTGCTTTATGCATGCTCTGTCACAAAGTCAACGCTTTAACTATGCAGAATTTCTGCAAGTTAAGCACCGCTGGCTGTACGAAGTACAATAATTGGCAGTACTGACAGAATGCATCTATTTGAGATAACCATGCTAAAGCCACAACATTTATTCTCTTTTTCTTGTCATAAAACTTTTGGATTTTTTATTTTAGTTACTTTAAAAAAAAATTTATAAATTTAATTCAGATATTCAGACATTACCTCTTTAAGAGGAAGATTAGCTCATGTGGTACTTTTGTACCACATTTTGTTTTGTTGTCTTTACTTAATGGAAGTTTGTTATCTCTCAGAATCGGTTTTGTGTTGCAAAGTTATGTGATAAAAATTAAAGACATTCTGGTTCTTTAAATATTCTGTGACCTGTAGAGAAAACCCTCTATTCCTGTGAAATTCTCATCGCTGAACTGGGGATGACTACTAGAAATTGACCAAAAAAAAAAAGCAAAAAAACAAAGTGAATTTATCTACAAAGGGTAAATAAAGGTTGGAAATTTCTTTGGAAATACTTCTAAAGCTCTGTTGAACATACAACTGAAAAACTGAAAGAATTAACTAGTTTGTTATTCCATATACAATGTTTAATACTGGTGTGTATTTCAAGCTAGTGGTAAAAACAAAGGAACTATAATAAACAGGTTGCTATTAACTCACAAAGATACCATCTGTACCTATCTGTGAGAAGACCAAGGAGTACAGAGACCACGTTTCAAGTACCGAAAGCGACTGGAAAATATAATTGGTATTATTCCTTTTAGTTATACCTGGTGATTTGTTCTGGGATTTACAATCCTGACCTTGATGTGCTATAAACAGAACCTTCATTTAAAAGGGATTAAGGCTGGTTATGTGTGAGAACCCACCTTAGCATAAGCTATCTGTAAGAAGATGCCAAGGTACAGAACGCCTCCAACCCATTCCTTTTGATGGCCAATGGCCACTACACTGCTTTGGAGGACTCCTCCTGACACCGAGTGACAAGGGAACATCCCATGAATGAGACTGCTCAGGGTATACAATGCTGTCCCTAGTAAGACCATCAACGTCAGCATTATTTGGGACTGACAGATAACAAAGTTCAGTAAGCAGTGCTTTTGTGGCAAAGCACGGGTGGAGACACCCCTCCCACCCTCCCCAACCCCCCCCGAGGATGACTCAACCATCCTGAATCCGGTGGTCTCAGGAAGGCAGAGGCTTCCTAACACAGGTTGGCCTGTGAGCTTGGACAAGAGCAGACCACGTGAGGCTCTTCTGCACCCTCCGAGCTGGTCTGGTGGAGGCTGGTCCCAGCCCAGAAGACCTGCTGAGTGCCCAAACTCCACACTGACCGTGGCCTCCCTGGTTCCCAAAGTGGTGCTCAGGTCAGGGCAGCTCAGAACTAAAAAGCTGGGGCTGCCTGTACATCTGTCTAGTCCCCTGATGTCCGAAGGATTTCAAAACTGTGAGGGCACCAGTATCTCCAGTCCCAACAGAAACAAAATGCTAAGAATTAAAAATTTTTCCTACACGCAGGTCTCAGATGAACTGAACTGCCTGAATCCCGGTCCTGATTGTGGCTCCTGTCCAGCTGGAAATTCGGGGAAAGATGGCCATTTCTTCTGCAAATTCCTTTCTCCATACCACACACGCACACACACACACGTGGGGTTGTGAAGTGGTTACATCTTTACTGACAGTTTTGTTATAGCTTGGGTTAAGCCTTGCTGAAAATGGTAGGTTTAACCACCACCCCTCTCTTCTGAGCTACCAGAGACAGTTCAGCACATGTTTCTGCCCAAAACAAAGGCAACCGTAACATTGCCCAGGAATTTAAAAGATCTGGGTGGGGAGCCTTGTGGAGTTTGTTTTGGGCAGGGATACATGTGGAAAAGAGAGCAGACTGAGCAGCAGAGACAGAGCACAGCAGCAGACCGGGAGGAGAGGTGGGCAGTCTGCAGGAGCCGTGGTGGACAGGGGGACTTCAGTCCCCAGGAAAGACCTTGGGAACATTACGTGAGTCAGGACACGTGATTTAGCAGTGGTTCAAAAGTGGGCAATCATACACCGAGTCCCATTCAAAGCTGCACACAACCGTAGTCATCCCAAGTAACGAGAAATTGTCAGTAAAACGCACAGGAGAGAAAGAAGCGTCAGGAAATTTGCTTACCCATATTCGTGAAATGCCTGACCAGAATACCTTCGCACCACCTTTAACCACTGCAGAATTTTGAAAGATGGGTTTATTAGGCCAAAACAGTGTCAGATAAGGAAGTCCTTACAGGTCTATTTTTATATTAATTGAAAGTCACGGTCTGAACAAAATTGTTTGAGAAGTCCCAGATAATTCAGTCTCTACTTGTAGATTATGAACAGTGAATTTGGTAAATTCTGTACACAGCTGAAACAAAGAGTCTGCGACCTTCTTCAGTTACAAAACACAAGTGAAATATTTGAACAATCTGATAACAAGCACTGAAACAGGCCCTGGACTGCTTTTTTAAGCCACAGTCGTAACAAGAGCCTTGGATGATTTACCTGTGGTAGGACTGCAGATGTGGTTACTCACGGATTTTGATAGAATTTTTAAACTCATATAACTGTACTTTATTTCTATATATTTCAGCTGGGGCCAGAGTCCTTATCATTGCAGAAACAGGGATTTATAGCACTTTATTCCCTTTAGCATTCATGTGGAAAGCTGTGGAGCCCTTGCTCCTGGGCTTGCTGATATAAAGATAATCATCTGTGAAGTGAACTTCCTAGGAACCAAGTCCTCCTCCAGCTGGAGGCAGTGGAAATGCTATTGCTGACTTCACTGGCAGTAAATTTCAGCTCTAACATTTTTTATGACACCTCTTTTTGGAACAGATATATTTACTTTACTTGAGCATTTGTTACTAATTGCCTGCATTTTTTTAATATCTATTATTGTTAAATGAGACTTGTAATGTATTTCTCATTTTTTAACGAAAAAACCTTATGGAAAGGAAGGACTGTCTATGCTGAGTAAATATTTTATATATTGAACCTGTTTATCTCCTTTGTCTTCCTTCTTATTATCCATCCATTTTAAAGGAAGTTGTTTATGATGTGAGGTTTGGCAAACAGTTCATAAAATGTAAATTCTATTTTATTTTCTTGTGATGCAGAAAGAGGGGAAGAGAGAAATCCCATCATTTCAGCAGGTTTTTTTCCCCCACACTAAGTTACAGCTCAGCATAGGTGAAATGACAGAGACACCAACACCCAGAATCAGAAAATGCCAATTGACTCCTTAGAACAGCACCATCAGTGCCACCACTCCTTACTATTCCTCAAATGAATTCAAAGGGGCTGGGTTTTTGCGCGCAGATCACGCATTACGTTATCACTTCTCTAGTCTCACATCATTTATTTAACAGCAATTATTTCCTTGATTCACAGCCATCCACACATTTGCGATACCAAACGTTATCTGCCATGTTTTATCTATAAGTCTACGATGTGTTGATGTTGATGCCAGATGAGGATGCTCAGCACTTCACCAAACCAGGCCCCAAGCAAAAGGCAAACACAATGTTTCGACAAGTGCAAGTAAAAGTGGTGAAGGTGGTGATTAAAGGCTCTTGTAAATACGCTTTGGGGTTCTGATGTTGCAATCCCAGGCTGCTTCTATGTTGTTTTTGTGACTCATTTCATCAGAGAGTACCTCTGATAGTTCTGTCCTTTATTGTTAACATTTCCATGCTGATCCTTTACATCCTATTTTTGTTTAATGATTCTGCAGCAAGGGGAGAACTCTGCTTTTAGCAGAACAGGATAAAACACTGACCTCTACAGCAAGGAATTCAGCGAGACCTGAACAGGCTGGAGAGTTGGGCAGAGAGGAACCTGATGAAGTTCAACAAGGGCAAGTGCAGGGTCCTACACCTGGGGAGGAACAACCCGATGCACCAGTACGGGCTGGGGCAGACCTGCTGGAGAGCAGCTCTGGGGAGAGGGACCTGGGTGTGCTGGTGAATGACAAGGTGACCATGAGCCAGCAGTGTGCCCTGGTTGCCAAGAAGGCCGATGGTATCCTGGGGTCCATTAGGAGGAGTGTGGGCAGCAGCTCGAGGGAGGTTCTCCTCCCCCTCTACACTGCCCTAGTGAGGCCCCATCTGGAGTACTGTGTCCAGTTCTGGGCTCCCCAGTTCAAGAAAAATGAGGAGCTACTGGAGAGAGTTCAGCAGAGGGCTACAAAGATGGGGGACTCCTCCTACGAGGAAAGGCTGGGGGAGCTGGACTTGTTTGGCCTCAGGAAGAGAAGGCTGAGAGGGGACCTTATAAATTCTTATAAATATCTTAAGGTTGGGTGTCAGGAGGACAGGGCCAGACTCTTTGCAGTGGTGCCCAGAGACAGGACAAGGGGCAGTGGGCACAAACTGGAGCAGAGGAAGTTCCGCCTGAACATGAGGAAGAACTTCTTCCCTCTGAGGGTGACGGAGCACTGGAACAGGCTGCCCGGGGAGGCTGTGGAGTCTCCTTCTCTGGAGATATTCAAGACCCGCCTG
>Ga0065711_1028250_pt1 | contig 42580 bp, 24 predicted proteins | sample Hoacrofraction12_FD_59098 | JGI IMG/M metagenome (GOLD analysis project Ga0065711, IMG submission 59098) | Hoatzin crop microbial communities from Cojedes, Venezuela - Epithelial fraction 12 v2 (version 2) | ecosystem: Host-associated > Birds > Digestive system > Esophagus > Crop | place...
ATTTTTTTTTTTTTTTTTTTTTTTTGGAAGTAACTTAAACATGTTACTTCCAGTTTTGTTGCTAGCTATGTTTTAAAGCAGGTCGTTTTACAGCCCCTTGTAGCACCTGTGGAGACTTCCCATTTGTCTTGAGTAAACTCACTTACGTAAGAATCTTTCTGTTTTTAATGCAGGCTGGGAGGACCTGATCCTCTGGACTATGTCAGCATGTACAGAAACCTGGGAAACCCAGCACTGAATGTTCCTGAGCACTGGCACTACGTCAGCTTTGGGTTAAGTGACTTGTACGGAGACAACAGAGTACATGAGTAAGTGTCATTGAAGTTCTGTTGCTGCGTGTTGTGTTTTGTGTTGCGTTTTGAGGGAGCGCAGGTAAAACCCTGTCCTGCTGTTCTTACTATTTTGACAGCTGGTTTTGTGCTGAGAATGTCCTAGCCCTGGTCTCACAAGGGGCAATGTAAGCCTGTTCTTGGATGTAGAAGAATTACTGTGTTCCACTCTGCAGGCTTTGAATGCAGTGTATTTCCTTAGTGTTAAGTCGAGCAATTTTTTTTTTTCTTTTTTTTTTCTTTCACTAAATGTCTTGTTGTGTTTTTCGCTCTTGGTAGTCTGTTATGGTCATATGCTTAAATCCTGACCCCTCCCTGTGCATGTTAAATGCCTTCCTCTGGAAAACTGCTGTAAGGGCATTTTTGCTATTGCTGGCACAGCAGTGTTAATGTCAGCAGACTGCCACCCCAGTGGCTGCTGTATAAAGTGCCAATCTGTGTAGCAGAAGCATAAAATTCTAGTTGTTTGACTGTCTTTTCTCCAATAATTAAGTTATTATCTTAGCTTGTTGGCATGGATGGTCTTTAGCAAGCGTTTTGTGTTAGATGACATGATCTAATCTTATTTCTGTCTGTCTTTTACTGATCTTGCTCCTTAACTCCAGTTAAAGTGCATAGCAGTAGCCAAGCTGTCATGATCTTGGGGCTGTGAACATGGCCTTTTAACCAGCCAGAAATGGCAGAGGGTTTCTGCTGTCACTGTTTAGTGAAACTCTTTGCTCTGTTTTGTGTTTGCAGGGCAGATGTCCTTGATGATTGGTGCAGCAAAGGCCCCAGTTTCTTCACCCAAGCTTTCCAAGTTTTGTTTGTCTTGGTGAAGGTTCAGCCACCAGGTTTTTTCATCCAGGTGCTTCTCTTGCACCAGCAGCATTCAGGCAGTTTCTTTAACCTTGCCCATGTGCTCCAGGCAGGTTCTCCTGTTATTTTTCTCATGTTTATGGTTACATAATTGTTTTTCAGAAGACAGGTCTCTTAGGAGTTTATACAGGACCCTAGTGTCACGGAGATCTGCCTGGAACATTTAACCAACACATCTGCTAACAGCAAACCCCAGTTATTTGTTGCTGCGGCAGAGGAAAGGTAGGGCAAGTGAAGAAAGTGAAGAGAAGTGAAGTTAAAGGCTTTCTTCCCTCGATTCCATAAGAGACCTTACCATGGACATGCAGGCTTTCATGTGGTACCTTTGTTCTTGGACCACGGTAGTGTTTGCCCACCTTATTTTGGTGGACCTGATTTTGGAGGGAGTAAGTGCTGTGTTGACTTCCTCTCTTTGGAGACTTGTCAGCCTGAGGTTTTCCCATGGTGAGACTATTCTCTTTGCTCAGACTCTTTCGTGATGGTTTCGAGTGAGAGCAGGGAGCAGACGTGAGGGTCTCAGCTGAAGACATGAAGGGTGATGGGTTTTTATGAATGAAGCAGCGAGTCATGTAAGGATACAGCTTCCTTGGCCCTGGCATGTGCTCTGGCTTCTCACTCGTAAAACCTGTCTGCTAGACCAAAAACTGCTGTTCTTCTGTAGTGTAAAGCTTCGGGGTGGAGGAGTGAAAGTGACATAACACCTCTGTGACACAACTTCAAATAAATTGCTGGCACGAGGCCTGCTTACTCTTCATACTGTCATGTGGTTTGGTCTGGAAATTTGGATTGAGATGGTGGAATATGCCTTTTTCTGGTTGCAGGGCACAGGAATTAAACCCCCATTGCTAGACATTGGCTGCAGGCGATTTCCAAGGCCTGCTGAGTGAAGCAGGAGCAAAGTCTGTGCCATGCTCTGGGAGGTCTGACGTCCCCGAATGCCCTGTGTGTACGTGAGCCTGGGAGGAGGCTCAGAGAGCCGGTGTGCCTCGGCTGCCCGTGGCACCGCGCTGCCGGAGGCTGCTGCAGCTGGGCACGGCAAGCAAATAGCTAGCCCTCGCTGCTGCACTGCTTTGAGGATGTTGGCTGCAACCTCTTGAGCACAGGTCTGCTCAGACCCATCAAAGTGATGTCCGTGCCCCGGGTGCATGCGTGTTTCCCTTCTGTGTAGCTGGAACAGTGTTCCTGGCTCCACAGCGAGGTGTCCCTGTGTCACTCGCCCTGAGATGTTCAGCTGTCTGCAGTCTGTCACCTTTATTTCAGCCTCATTCTTGGAGCTACAAAACTTAGTACTACGTATACTATCGAGAAGGCTGGCTCTGCCTTTAGGATAAATAGTCTTAATATACAGTTATGCATGTGGTAAAGCTGTCAGAACCTACACATCTCTTAGACACTGAACTTGAAGTTACCACCTGGTCAGCGAGCACTGTAGACAGGCAGAGAGAAGATTTTCCAAGGAGCTCAGCACCCACCGTCAATTCTTGCTCCTCACAGCAGTTGCTGTTTGCTAACTGCTCTTGCAACATGACTGCCATGTGAAATGCACATTGTCAGACCAGCACTGGGTGCTCATTTCAGGAATGTCGGGATCTTCCTGCATGCTTCATAGGCTCTTGTTCTCCATCAGGGAATTCAATAAAGCCCTCGTTCAAGAAAATGAATATCAGTCTCTTTGTTGCTTGAAGGACTGTGGGAATCTGCTATCCCAGGTAAAGCGTGCTGTAGGATGGTTGGCGGGAGGGTGGGTGACAGAGGAGTTGTTTAAATCTTTGGAAGACTTCTTCCAGTTGAACTATCTTCAACTGCCCTGGCCTCTGGAGATAGGGGTTAGTTTGTGGGGTTTTTGTTTCCCAGCTCTCTCTGCAAAGAGTGCAGAGCTGGACCTGCTTCATAGAATCATAGAATGGTTTGGGTTGGAAGGGACATTATGGATCACCTAGTTCCACCTCCCTCACCACCATGGGCAGGGACACCTTCCACTAGACCAGGTTGTGCAAAGCCTGGCCTTGAACTCTTCCAAGAGGGGGCATCCACAGCTTCTCTGGGCAGCCTGTTCCAGTGCCTCACAACCCTCATAGTAAAGAATTTCTTTCTTGCATCTAACCTAAATCTACCCTCTTTCAGTTTAAAGCCATTACCCCATGTCCTATCACTGCATGCCCTTGTAAAAACTCCCTCTCCAGCTTTCTTGCAGGCCCCCTTCAGGTACTGGAAAGCTGCTCTAAGGTCTATACGGAGCCGTCTCTTCTCCAGGCTGAACAGCCCCAACTCTCTCAGCCTTTCCTCATAGGAGAGGTGTTCCATCCATTGAATCTTTTTTGTGGACTCCTCTGGCCTCGCTCCAACAGGTCCATGTCTTTCCTGTGCTGGGGGCTCCAGAGCTGGACGCAGGACCCCAGGTGGGGTCTGACTAGAGTGGAGCAGAGGGGCAGAATCCCCTCCCTGGCCCTGCTGGCCACGCTTCTCTTGATGCCGCCCAGGATGTGGTTGGCGTTCTGGGCTGTGAGTGTACAGTGCTGGGTCATGTTGCATTTCTCACCCACCAGCACCCCCAAGTCTTTCTTGTTGAGGCTGCTCTCAATCCATTCTCTGCCCAGCCTGTATTTGTGCTTGGGATTGCCCCGACCCCTGTGCAGGACCTTGCACTTGGCCTTGTTGAACTTCATGAGGTTCACATGGGCCCACCTGTCCAGGTCCCTCTGGATGGCACCCCTTCTCTCCAGCATGTCGGCTGCACCACACCACTTGGTGTCATTGGCAAACTTGCTGAGGGTGCACGCAATCCCACTGTCCATGTCGCTGACAAAGATGTTAAACAGCACTGGGCCCAGTACTGACCCCTGAGGATCGCCAGTGGTCTGCAGTTGAATGTTGAGCCGTTGACCGCAACTCTCTGAGTGCGACCATCTAGCCAATTCCTTATGCTCCGAGTGCTCGTATCAGCTGGAGAGGTTGCTACCTTAGGATGTGCTGCGATAAGCTTGCTGTCCTTCATCCTTTGGAAGGGGAAGGATAGTGCACTGCCAAAGGCCTTTTCAGTCTCCCAGATTGACTTTGGGTAATGCATAGCTTATTTCTCATGGACCTCTTCTGGTAATATGGTACAATCTAGACCAACTATAATGAAGTATTAAATGAAAAGGACTTTTTGATTTTGAGTGAACCAACACTGAATTGGAGGCCCCTATATTTTTATTTATAATGGAATAGCAAACAGATGTAGGAGTAACGTGAAAATGTTGACTTTATATTTTTTAATAAGAACCTGAAAAATCTGAAGTGGAGCTCTCTGTGTGCCTCCTTGTTGACAGATTTATTTTCAGTTAAAGCAGCACTGTTTCCTGCTCTGCTTAAATATCAGCTATAGTCTGCTTACAGAACTGGTCTGGTTTTAAGAGTCCACAGAATAAGATGGAAGAAATCTAAAAATTTCAAATGGGGAAACCTTTTTCATTTAAAACCACTCAGTGTTTCATGGTATAATGGCAACCATGACACCAGCTGTGCTGAGCTGATCACTCTAAAAATCTTAAATCATGATGTCATGACAGCGTTAGGGAACCGCAGGCCTTTCGGTGGGATTTCATGCCAAGTTGCATAGAAATAAGTCTCTCCGGTCGAGTATGTTGCATGACTTGAGTGGCAACAGCAATCCTTCCGGGACATTTTTACAAGTTATTCTCCATTTTTAACTTATTTAAAATCAAAATCAATGTGTAACTTCTTAAATCTATTTGGCAGGGTTAAAGCAGAGCCTTTTTTTGGACTGTTCTGGCTTTCTGAGAGGAAGATTGTGTACTGCATCAGTGAGTGCATGTGTAGCGTGCGAGCACGCTGGCCGGCAGTGTCTAGCCGGTGCGGCTGTGGGAGAGGAGACAGGTCCTACGCCCTTTGCCACCCCTTGCTGGCGGCTACTGCCCCACAGCAAAATCAGCAGCAGGGAACGTGTTCCCGTCCGCTTGCACAAAGCGGGGTGCCTCAGCTGGCAGTTGTGGATTCATGCTCCAAGGCCAGACCGTCCGCATGGCCAGGGCACAGGCAGCTCATCCTTCCTGTGGCTTCCAGGCGTGATGGTTCCTTCTGCCTGCGTGCAGAACGGGTGCCCGAGGAAGGCAGCGTCAGCAAACGTAGCTGGACTCGGACTCCATCAGTGGCAGCGCCAGCTTCAGCTTCTGCGGTGCTGTGGCGTGCTCCAGCCCTGGGCTGTGCTGGCGCAGGACTCTGCTGGGCTGTCCAGAGAGCTGGGAAGCAGTGCATGTTTTCACCACGCTGAGTTCTGTCTCCAGTTCACTGCAAGGCCAAGGCTGAATCTCCAATTAACTGTTTCTGTAGTTCGAGTGCTTACCCTTTTCGTTAACAGTTTAAAAAGTGCGTGGAGAATGATAACCACAATGCCATAGAATTCCTGAAAACCTTGAATAGTCTTATTTGTATTAAAATGGCAAGGTTTTAATTCAAAGCCACAATAGAAAGCAAAGCTTAAATTATGGCTAGGTTAAGAGATAAGATTTGTATTTGTGGCCTTCCCACATCCTAAGAAGCAGCATGCCAACTGTGTTTTGATGTTTAGCTTTTTATGCAAATTCCAATAATTGGGTTTCCTGATCTACACAAACTTCATATTGACAAGGGTGGTGGTTTTTGGGTGTTTTTCCTGGCAGCGAGCCAGGAGCCGCCGCGCCGCATCCCATTTGCATAAAGCCGAAGAGATTACAGCTGCCTTCATCTCTAATACAGACGCAGAGTACCACCCGTGGAGGCAGCGGGTTCCAGCTTGCTGTGGTCCTTTTGATTTGTGGTGCTTGCCGTTTGGATCGGGAGGGAGCGGTGCATGCCGGGATAACGTGTTGTCTCGGTGGGTGGTGCCTCCCTATTAAAGGTGAGGGTAAGCATGAGCCTTTCAAGATCTCCAGTCCAGCTTGTGTTCGGCGGGCTTGTATAGATCCTCTGAATGACCTTAACTTGTAAAGGGGCAAGGATGCTTGTTAGAGCGGGGAGGAAGAAAAAGGAGCGCAAAACTGGATCAGGTAACAAATGCAAGGCTTGCAGAGGGGTGGATGTTTTCTGGAAGGCTTTTTCCGAGTGTGAAAGGAGTTTGAAAAGAGTATTTAGAAAATACCCTGAAAGTTGGAATGAGTGCGCTCTTTCTTTTGAGTGTGTGCTGGCTTCTCCTTTGAGCCTGCATGAACGTAGGATGGAGTGGTGCTGACAGCTGTCACTTCAGTGGCCTCTTAGTTCTGCAGCCTTTCATAAATTTAAAAGCTTGCTGCCCTCAGCTTGCCAGCCTTTAGCCCTAAATTTTGGTATTTAATGGGTCCCTAAGTGCTTTATAAACCACATGCCTGAAGCACCACTGAAATATTACACCAAACTCTGAGGTGACAGTGAATGCTTTCAAAATGGTAGACACTGACCCTGTCCTCCTTTGTTTTCATGAAAATGCAATAAAATATAGGGCCTTTGGGATGACAGTAAATTAGAGAGGGGTGGAGGTTGTTGTGGATCTATATTTCAGGTAAGATTTTGAAGCAATTTTTGTGGAGTTCAGCATGTCTACCTTGGAGAGCTGAAAGATCGAATCAGTTTAGTTTGGGAGGTGAGTCTGGAATTCAAGGAAAGTTGTTTAAAACCCAAGGCATTCTTCTACCTTTCATGGTGTCCGGTTTCTTTCAAGTGTGTTCTTGAAGCATACTTCACACAGAGAAACCTGAGGACTTTCTTAAATAATAGCATAGACATGCAAATGCCCCCCTCCTCATCCTCATTTGTTTTCACTAGGCTGTTAGCTCTGAAGTCAAAGGACACCTGCTGTGTTGGGGCTGGCTGCTTGGTAGCTAATTTGGCACATGGGATAGGGAAGTAAGGTTGTATTTTGGGGACGTATCCTCAAGTTGAGGATCAGGAAATAGAGGTTCTGCTCCTGGATCGGACTTCTGTGAGGTGTGACTGTGATGGGTTTGTTGTGGGGAACAGCCATGAGAGCAATGAAATTACAGGGATTTAATGTTACGCTGAGTACCTTCTTCCAAGTTTCCGTAGCTTCCTGCTTCATATTGCCATGGCTTCATCTGTGGGAACTGAACTTTAGCCAGTGCACTGAAGAAATGTTTCTTCTAAGTGTTTTTGCTGGAGGTGGAGCATCTGCCCCAGATAGAGGGCATGACATGGAAGAGGGCACTGGTAAGCATCAGTTTAGGAAGACCGTACAAGAGCTAAGACTTGGAGAGTCCAAGATGGGCACCAAACTCAACTTCCTTTTTCTTCCTAGGTCTTTTGTTTGCCTCTCAGAGATTGACCCCAAATGTAATGCATATTTTTCTAGTTGATCTTTTTTCTGAGACAGAAGGGAGAGGAAGGTTTGTGGCAGAGTCAGAAGGGAGAGGCCATGGAATTAGGGAGTTGTGTGACAAAAAAAGCATTTCCTTTAAATGATAGCTCATTTGAGAATCCATCAGAGTTGAAACGAGTAGTTTAGATGCAGGGGGGCAATAGGATCTGTTTTTTAATGTATTTGTCCTGTGATTGGCTTTTTTTCATGTCTATAAAAATGTGGGTTAGACTGAGGTTTTCCCAAAATGAAGGTACTTTCAACAGGTCTTACCTGCATGGATTCTCTGGTGTCTAGAAATACAGTTGTGCTTCTACTGAAACTTGCTTAATGGGTGTGCCTGTAGATCCTTCTCTTCTGTCTGGTTTTTTGTTTCTGGCTACTTTGTAGAAATGTGGTATTTTGGGGACAAACCTTCCTTTGAAGGACTTGATTGAATTTGACCAAGGAGTTCAAAAATTGTCAGGACATTTTAAAGAAGCACATGCACAAGTGTGATCATGTAAGGTTCAATTCCCAATATCCTCAGGCTAAAACTGGTTAAACCAAGCGTCGTGCCTATTGACGGGCTCGCTGACGGTGTCCATCCGGTGACTGAGGGAAGCAATGCCCCAGGGCTGCTTGAGGCTTGTGTTTCTCTGCTGGAGGCAGACCTCCCTTGAAGCTATGGTCACCATAGGGAGATCCTTTTTTTTCCCTCTTTGCAGGCAGAGTGCACTTGGCTTCCAAATGTCATTTGCTGGAGGTAGTTAGCACCATTAATAATATGAAAGATGTAGGCCACCTGCAGAGAGAAGCCCGCTTTGTGCTGTGGTGTATCTGTGCCTGCGCGCGGAGGTCGTGGGACGAGAGCACACTTGAACTGTGCTAGATTTGGAAATTTTTTTTGAAGCATTGAAGGAAATTCGTTTTAACGTTTACAGCACAGTAGTTCAATTTACAAGGAGGACTGTTTTCAATAAAAAAAGGAAAAATATTGGAAGTAGGTTTATAGCTGAGCATTACTGACAGCGGGCACTGCTCCCTGTTCGGTAGTGCATCTGCTTATGGATCCTGGTAAGATGAGCCTCTTGCTGCCATGCAGGGTGATAACATGGTATTCAAACTGGGTGATTGCTCTTTGTCAGCAGAACTTCGACACTTATGACGTATGGGAGAAGAGCTGGCTGATGACAGGGCTTCCTTACTCCCATCTCGTGGCTGGGTTAGTGCTGAGTGACGGGGGGGAGCTTGCGGGCTGTACTCCCCCAGCGCGTTCCAGCCTGACGGGAAGAGGAGCAACTGGGGATCAGAGTTGGGTCTTCTAGTGAAAGATTGTTTTGTTTGATAAAGATCTGTTTAGGATTTTCTAAAAAGCAAGAATTAAAACATAGTGAGCTTTTTTTTCAGTGGGACATGAAGGTAAAAGCATTTTTTGAGCTGTGTGGCCATTCCAGCTGTGAGATCAAAGGAGGATTGACTTTTTTTATCCCTCTGCTTGCTGGAATAATGATACTAACAAAATGAATGTTTGAAGAGACATATCTGAATGCTGTTATTCAGCCCTAATCCCCTTTTTTTCCCTCAACGCAGATTTAGCATTGGGAACATGCCTTCATGACTAGTACTAGAATAGCTTGTGTTTGTTGATGGGACAGTGGTTACAATTGGTAACCACAAATTACCATTGGTAATAAAATGACCAATTTTATTTGAAAATTTGAGCTATTGGTATTTCTCTCTCCGAAGCTGGAAACTCCATAGCGATTACCAAGCTTGGCTGCTGTTCTACTGTCATCTCAATTTTGAATGGAGGCCCAATAGGCAGTGACACCACACTGGGCTAACAAAAGAGGGCTGCAAATCTTTGGTGGTCTCCCATTCAGATGGCATTCCCTTCCTTGGACAAAGGGGTGGCTAAGGCTCCCGAGTGCCACTCTGCCTCCAGGGATGGTAAACAAGGAATGGATCCTCTGGTGGGAGGCATTTTTTGATCGGTTGACAAAGCTGGGTAGATGCGATACCACCTGACAAAGCGCTGAGGTTTAAAGGAAGATTTTGCAAGGACTCTTCAGAGGAGGAAAAAAAAAAAAAAAAGGCCAGAAAACATAAACAGGGTGGGCGGAGGTGAAGGGAGACTGGGCTGTTCTTGGGGAGCACTGATTTAAGCCCAGAGGACAGAGACAAGGGAAGGAGGGAGGAGTGCACAGATGGCTCATTGTTTTGTCGAGCTCAGCATTCTTGCACTGCCCGAAGTGAAGGGCAGTTGTTTTAAAATCCCTTTTGCAAAGAGAACTGTTTGCTTTTCAGCTATCCCTCCTCCCTGAAGATGCAAGCTGTAAACCAGAGGGGTTGGTCTTTAACACCCGGTTGCTTTGGAGAGTCAGTGCTTGGTCCAAGGGGCGCGGGGCAGTGGCTGGGCTGCGAGGCATCACTCCTGGAAGGGAATGGGGGAAGGAGCCTGTGGCGGCTGGGGAGAAGGCGAGAACAAAAGGATGCGCATGGAAGGGCTGACACAGAGCAGCGTCTGGCTTGGGGAACTTTACCAAAGCTATGAAATGTGGCGTAACCCTGCCATATACCTTACCTGCAGTGATATCTGATGTACAGTATAGTTTACTTACGGCATTTCATTTTTTTGTGGCAAATAATTAGTTAGTATAGAGAAATACTGCCATTTCTATACTGTTATTCTTTCTACTGCTCCCGTTGCACTGGCGTAGCTCCTTCCCTTCCTCCCCTGTGAACTATTGTGGCCTTTCTGGAGCAGGGGCCTTTTTTTGGCATAGTCGACAAAAATAACCATAAAGGCGGCTGTTGTTATGAATAAGGCTCAACAGGGGAATTTTACCAGTAGAACTACAGCAATATAATTATGCTGGTAGACTAGTTACAGTAAATTTCCTCATGAAGACAAGCCTTAAGTTGACATTTCCTAGCTAAGTTGAATCCATATGTATAACTTTATTACGCAAAAATAATATGTCTCTGGGCTTTGAATTCTTTTTTACCCAGAAGAGTAACATTAAGCAGCAAAGCAAAGAATTTAGTGTTCAGAGATGGATGGGGGATTTTCTGTAACAGAGCGGCTGTGATGAGCTGTAGGCTGAACTCTGTGTTGTACTGGGTCGGTTATTCCTCCTAAAGTGGTCAGGAACGTGAGGAGCATGTTTTGTGCTTACTGCACTGAAAAGTAAGCAGTACTGAAATATGCTGTAAGTTGACATCTCTCTCCCAACTTTACTCCCGTTTGTGAGGGAAACTGAGCCGTTTTGCAGTTTCCAAAACTGAAGTGGTTTGGCTGAGAGGCAAGACTACTTTGCCACTATTAAAATCTTTAGGGCTGATCCTGGACCGACTGAAAGGAAGGGAGGAATGATGCTTTCTTTCCTTCTTTGTTTGATTTAAAGAGGCCAAGATTTATTTTATCCTTTTGGATTTTGTCTTACAGTGGGTGAAGTCTGTGTGTAACATTCACAAGCCAGGTGTTTATTTCTATAGATTGAAAATACCAGCCTATGATTCCTACCTCTGAAAGGTTCCAACGCTTTAAAAGAACTATAGTCTTGCGGGAGAAGCGTAACACTGTAAGGCAGATTGAAAAAAAAAAAATATATATATATATATAGTAGACTTTTCATTGCAGCTGTCTCATGTTTCCCTTTTGGGAGTCTTTCACCAGCAGTCTAGTGCTTTCTTTTCACTGGAATGATGGCTTGAGCTCCAAGGGCTTTCCCCTACCTGTTTAATTGGTTAAGATCTGTTATGGTGCTCATCGGTTTGTTTTTGAGTGCAGCCTTTACTATGAAAGTACTACATAGCAGCTCAGCAAGTAAGGAAACAGTCTTCATTTCCATGGCTAATGAAGTGGAAGATTGGGGGTTGAATCCCAGATCCAGCAGGATACTCAGGGGCCTAAATTCCTGTTGAAGTCTGTTGGAGTTTAGGCTCCTAAAAGCTCCTAAATACCAGTTATGCCTCGAGCTCATTTATTGCACAGCTGAGAACTTTGAAGTATATCAGAGTACTAAAAATGTGCTAGAGGGTGTGCTGAAGTTGTTTCTTGCATGATTTTTTTTTTTAACCTATGTTCTTTAGCCGGTGGGAAAGTAATGGGAGACACCAGTGTTTATGTTCTACATAACATATTGGAGCCCTGGTCCTTGCCTGAGACTTTTAGGCAATACTGAAAAAACTAGCATTAACTGTCAGTGTAGCTTCTGGCTTTGGGTTTTTCTCTTATTCTTTCCACCCTCCCATACTGCTTTTGAAAGCCGCTTTTGTTATGCGAATGGGTTCCTCCCAGCAGCTGCAGAACTTTCCAAAGCAGGGCTAGAAAGGAGCCAGCAGACACTGCAGGGAAAGTCGGTGCCCTTTTCCCAGCTGCTCACCAAGCGCGGCCATACTCTGCTTCCCAGCCACACCAGCTCAAACTGGCCCTGCGCCCGCGTTCTTCTGCCTGGTGAGGTTGCAGCTGAGCCCTTAGGTGAAGTTTTGGAGGAGTATTGCTATTCCCTGCAGGCTATGCAAAGACCAGTGTATCAGAGCGAAGGATTCAGTCCCATTATGAAATGGGACCTGTGTGCAGATGATGGGTTGTCCCTTGCTGTATAGCACAGTGCCTGCGTGCTGTGTTTGCAGAATCGCCTCCCAATCAGGCCAAAGGAGAGCACTGTTCTGCTGGACCTGGTGGAAATGAAGGATAAGTAACTCTGAAGTGAAGCATAAATAGACAGCTTAAGTCAAATGTTGAAGTACAGATCTTGATAAATTGTTTTCTTTTTCACTTGTTCCCTGCCCCTTATTCTGTGAATGCAATAGTAAATCCTTATTGTACTCCTAGCTATTCTTTCCAGATCCTTTAAGTGGGCATGGAGATGATGCAACTCTGCGGCAACGTCCCCGGGCTGTTGCAGTGAGGCTGTTTGCACTTGCCCTGCAGAGCCAAGAAGCGCAGCCTTGCTTTCCGTGCTGGCTGAGCTCGCAGTGTGCAGGGGGTGGTTGAGACCCTGCTCTCAGGAACACCTCAGCTGGGGTGGGATGGATCTGAGGTGGGAGGTCTGGGTGGCCCTGTGCAGAAGTGTGTGACCACTCAAGCTGAAAAGCATGGCCAGTCCTCTAGTCACTTGATTTCACATCGATTCGCCCCCTGCCCCACCACATGTTTTGGGAATCATGAAGATGAAATGGTTTGGTCGTGTCAATTTGGTTACGACTGTAATGGGAGATCAAACCATCACCTACTGGTGTAGCTATATCTGTGCACCGTAAAACAGACAGTAAAAAGTAAACTGCCCTCATGTCAACATGTTTTGCTGGGGTAGAGAGTGACACATCCCATGCAACCTCTCGTTTCATATTTTGTTGTTTTAGTCATTTCCCATGTTCAGTATTTGTCCATGCTGTGCAGAATGTTAATTTCCAAGCTTTTGTGACCTGGATAGATGGAATATATTAGCATTTCCTATATGACAAGTGTGTCACATTACTCTCTGAAGCAGGGAAATGTAATTATTTTACATCTGAGAGTCAAATTTCCAAGTAACTTGTAGAGGAGGATGGGAAGTTTGTATCAGACAAGGGATTCAACCTTTGGTCACCCAGATGCTGTTTTAGGACTTTAAGAGTATTCTGAAATCTCTTGACTTAGTGTTAATGATGAAGCAGATAGATCCCTTTGACACAAACAGAGCTATTACATCCTTTTGCCCTTAATCTACATGCACTAGCCTTACATGTATGACTGTGTCTTGGTGCTCTCCAGAATGAGACGATAATGCTTCCATGCCTCTAGAGCTCAAAGGGATTAACTTCCAGCATCTAAGCAGGATCCTATCCTTCTTCCAGGTGCTACTATTTTCATGGCATGGACAGCTGAACCTCAAAGAAACAACCCCTGAATTGCCTTAACTTGCAGCCCAGCAGATTAAAGTGACCTGAAAACTGATGGTAGTTTACTTTAACGTGCTGGGCTGGAGAGAGTGTAGTTCAGGAGCTGTTTCCCATGTGGCTGGGCAGGAGCTGCGTATAGTAACCACTCCTGTCAAAATGAGTTTAACTCATGTGCTTGTGAATTATCAGCTGTGGGTCCTGCCAGCTCAGTTTTAGGCACAAGGTACCAGCACTGAAAGTTCAAACCCATGTTCTTGGCCATGATGCTTCATAGGGTCAGTTGGGTTGGAAAGGACCTCCAAAAGTTTCCAGTTGATGCCTGCTCAGAGGGCCAGCTTCTACAGCCTCCCTGGATCCTTTTCCAGGGTTTGGCTGCTATCATGTGAAAAAGATTTCCAGATACATGTAAGTGGAATGGATCTTTGCCATTTTGCTGTGCATCTGTGAGAAAGGTCTGGCTCAGTCTTCCGTTTGCCCTCCCGATAGGTAGTTGAGCAAGAAGATCCCCCCCTCCCTTTAGTCTGCCTTTATTAAGGCTGAACAAACCCAGTGCTCAGCCTTTCCTCCTGTGATGTAGGTGACTGTGGTATGGATGCATTTTAATGACATGTGTGTGCCAAGTGCTTCTCACATGCCTGACTGATTTAGGTGTCTATAAAGTGGCCAGTCTGTCAGGTCTACAAAAAGCACACGATTCCCATGCTGCTTGTGTCTAAGGCTGCTGGAAACCCTTACTGCATTACTGTGTAGTTCAGGTGACACTATCTGCAGAGTTAGGAGTAAGGTTGACTTGACTCTGTAGTCTGAAAGTTTAGAGGAAAAATCAATTTATCTGTTGTATCAACATGTGTTATTTACAGAAACAATTTTTTGAAAACAAAACCTAAACTGTGAATCTCCAGGCTTCAGGGGCAAGATTGTCACCAGCTTGAGTTACAAAGAAGCTGAATAGTAAAATGTGTGAAATCAGTCTTATGTATGTGTGAGTGAAACTTAAACTGAAGTCTGCTTTTCTCTCTCTGCCCTAACAGCACTGCACTCGCTGAACAGTAGCTCTGTGAGGCACGGTTCTGTTTTCATACTGGCCAGCACAAATCGATTCGCAAATTTTACTCAAATCTATTTCAGTGTAAGTTTTCTGAGCAGGTCTTGGAGGAGTATTTCAGAAAACTGAGAAACCTGCCTTCAAATAACTGCAGAGTGCGTGCATCTGCATGTGTTTAGATTTAGATGTAATAATTCTCTAAAAACAATTGAAGTTGCTGTTTCTAGAAGGGTTTTCCATTTGATTTCATGGCTTACACATCTGATATGATGGACTGCAAGAGCAAGCTCTAAGCAACAGCTTTAGGCATGGCCACAGACTGACGTCTCGAGCACCGTGTGTCACTCGCTCTCTGACCTTGATGTTACATGAACAGAAATCTTTGAGCATGTGTTCTTTTTGCATTTGTGTTTTCCATGCTTATGTGTGGAGCTTTTTCTTAAATCAAGATAGAAGGGAGTCCAGTAAGACTTCCTGCGCACTGGTTCTGGATGGCGAGAGCTAGTGGAATTTCCTGTTGGAGCTCTGAAGAGATAACCATCTGACGTCCAGATAACCACCCCATGCTTCTCTCAGATGTTTTTATGTGTTTTTCTTCAAAACTGATGCTTTTTTCAATGCCAAGAGACAATCCAGCAGAATATGTGTGTGAGTAAGCAGGTAGGTTTTGGCTGAAATAACTTTGCTGGTTACTTTATAAGCCTTTCGTGTAGGGGGTTTGCTATGCCTGTTTTCTTATGAAATTGCTTCACAGGAGTGTCCCAGCATGCTGTCAGGGCTCTCAGATAAGGCTTTTATATTGTTTGACAGCTGCACTAAAACCAACCGTTTCCTGTTAGGCAAGATGCTGGAAACACTAGGTGGGGTCACTTCTTTTTTTCTTTTTTTTCTTTTCCTTCACCCACTTCCCCCGAGCTCTGGAATCTGAGAGTAATTTGCTTATAGTGGGAAGACACTGTGTAATGCACCTGGAGCTTGAATTCAGAAGACTGACTCTGCGTAATGTTGTTTGGGGCACATCAGCTCTTGCCTGATACCATTCCCGTGAGATGGAGACACTAAGGTGTTCAACTCAATGGCTGTAACAGCCTGCTGGAGGCTGCTTCTTGGGATTTAGGCAGGAGACCACCCTTTGTGTTGCTTGTTTGTAAGCAGAGGTGGGCAGTGAAAGGGAAATGGTACACATCTGGCTTTTTCTCGGGGAGGAACTGTGAAGTCATTCGTTGAGTACCCTGATGCTTTTTGATTAACCAGTTCTCTGTATTGCTAATAGTAACTAATACCTTTGCTAGCTAATAGAAAAATCTTCTGGGATAGTTACTAGCTATGCAGTCTTAAAATACTAGTGAGAGCTGGACATTTGGTCTCATCATGCAGAGTGGTGGGCACTGCCCATCAGCTTGGTTTAACCATATTCTCAAACTTCTGAAATGTCCTCCTACGCTGATCTGGAGTACTGAAAACTATGGATTGACAATGACTGTGGCTTTTTTTGTGGTGGTGGTGGTGTGGTAGAATTAAAACTGCTTGCTGATGGAAGTAATAGCAGCTCTTCCTGATGCCAGGCTTAGAAATGTAGTGATACTGTATTCCTGCAGCCTTCAAAACAGCGTTGAAGTGGCTCACCAGTGGCAGAGTGGGAAGCTTTTGTCTTTGTAGGAGATGTGGGGAAATGCAGTTAGGGAGTTGAAGCAAAAGGCACCTTAAATGGCTTCACAAAATAGTGGTGATGGAGCTGAAAACTGAAGCTGTGACAAGTCAGTCCAGTGTACCATGAGCCTGCCTTCACTCGCCAGAAGAGGCCTGTGTTTTTTCTCCCTGGAGCTGCTGGGAGTGGAGCTGTGACTGCTGAAAGTGCAGTTCTAACTATTCCCAAACACCCTGAAAGAGCTTTCTTGTCGTTCCCTGGCTGAAATAATTGTAGTGAAGGGCCAACATTTCCCTGCCTAAGCTCCGATTTTCAGGGATTGGTACAACTAGTATATTTATATGCACATACTCTCAAACTCTCAGAAAATAAACACCTAGTACACTCTGCTCCTTGTCCAGTGCTGTGTGCCTTTCAAAAGCAGAATTTTAGAAATACGGCCATTTTGCACTGCAGTGAAGCAAACCTCTCGTTTCTTGCAAAAGTGAGAACAAAATTGCTTTGGCAAATAGCTTTGATTTAAACTGAAAAGCCTCTGGTTTTTAGAGCTGCTTTTAAAGAAAAGGGCCAGTTTGGCTTTTGATCCTCTTAAGCTGGGTTATTTGATGTGAAAAACGCCCTGGGTGCTGCGCTGCAGAGGGGAGCAGCTTTTCAGTTCTCTGTGTGTGGCTTCAGGAGGGGCCCTGGCAGAGCGCAGGGTGGCGGGGGGCTCGGGGGGCCCAGCCGCACAGCTCTGTCAATAAAGGGGCCTCTATTTCTTTGGATTCTTTTGCTGGAACTAAATATCATGATCAGTGAAACTCTTACCTCATTAAAGGAGCAAGCCAGGTTCCTTCAGCCTATGTGCAGTGCTGCAATGTGGTCTGTTCTGCTGAGCTGATTTGCTGAACAGATAAAGGGAGTTTTAACCCAAAGAATGGCATGTAATATATGACCTTGGCTTTCAAAAGGTTTATTTCTTGTTCATGTGACAAAATAAGGTTTTAGTATTAAATATAGGGTGGGATTTGACTTGGCAGATACCAGAGCCTTCCATTACTGCCGTAGTCATAATATAAAACTATCTGATGTGTGCCAGTGGGCATGCGGCAAGCCAAGAATTTCTCCATCAGTGTTTGTTTTTGTGAAAACTTAGCCAGCTGCTTTACGATTGTGTTGGCTCTAAAGGTGGTGTGCCCTTGTGTTGGAGGGGCAAAGTGGTGGCAGGCACAGTATGATCAGTGCTGTCTCTTTGTAGTTAGTATCTTCAGTTTTGGGGCAAAATATGGATTTTTTTTGTTTGATTTTTCCCTTAGCATTTTAGGAGTGTTTAAAAGAAACTTTCACTCAAAACTGCAGCGTTCAGCAGAACCAAGGCGTAAACCAAACTATGTGAAATATTCAGATCTGTTAGCACAGAAACTTAATGCTGTGTTGCAGTTTTCGGTTTATGTACCTGGGGCCACGCACAGATACAAAATATTAGTTTTGAGGTTTCCTTCCTGCACACACTCCATCTCTTACTGTAAAGCTGAGGTGCTTTTGGACTGCTGCGTTGTAATTGTTTTGCCGAAGAAATGACCTGCAAAGCACATCAGTGTTGAGATGCTGAACCGAGCTCCAAAGCTGTTCGCCATTTCTCTACTCACCACCTCCCTAGCTCACAAAGAAACCGACCCCAAATAGTGTCAGACTCTTGCTTCTGTAGAACAAAAAGCACGTAATAAAAACTTGCTGCCTCTGCAGCTGACACAGGAGTCGGGGTCGGGCTAACCTGCTGCAGACTCTTTGCTGCCTGCTTGGGAGGGAGCAAGTTAATGCAGGTGCGGATAGCTCTGAACTTGAGGGGTTGATGGAAGAGGTCATGAGCAAACCTGGCTTCTGTGTGCTGTAGTAGGGTTTCTTTCATCTGTGGGTTATCCTCTCCTCTCCACTCAGTTTTCTGTGGCAAAGAGGCTTATTCAGTCTGTCTCCTCTGGAACTGTATTTTTTCTTTCGCTTGTTGGGTGACTGTGGTTGGCTGAAGGTGGTGGAGTTTTCTGGAAGTTTGTTGAAAATTTGGAACTTGTGGGAAGGAGCATGAGTTTGATCATTTGCAGGCCTGCAAGGTGTGACACTTTTTTGTCCAATTCCCTGGCAGCCTCCTAAGATAACCCCCAAGCAGTGGGGATGTACCCTACAAGGAGGCGGCTGCTGTGGGAGTCCAGTGTTTCCACGTGGAAGTTATGGAACATCTTGGTATAAATTGTTTATGGGGAATCTCACTTTATTAGCTCCCCATCGTGGATGGGTTTCGTGGTTCTCACAGGTGCATCTTTTTTCTTGTTGGTAAGGCCTTGCACAAAAATAGACACAGGTGATTTGGGGGTATGAGCAGCTGCTTACAGCCCAGATATAAGGGAGGAGTGTCTTTATCGTTGTGGAGAATGAAGAGCCATTTGCTCAGTCTTCCAGTTGTATGGCACATGTATCTGGAGGTCTTGGGCTTCTTACTGGGCAGATTTGTTTCCCATACGTTAGTTGGCTGTGGTTGCTTGCTTCTCTGCCAGCAGACTGGTGCATCCCTATCCTCACAAGTTTTGGAGTCGGGACTGGCATAATCGCTCACTCCCTAGTGGAAAGGACTTCTGTAAGAGAAGTCAACGTGTGTAACTTGGCTACCAAATTCTTCCCTGTGATTTTTGTGAGACCAAGGGTCAGAGACACGTGGCAGGGTTACAGGTTTATGTAGTTCCTGAAGCTCACATCCGCCTCCATTCTCATGTACATCCCCTGAACCTTGGCCAGAATCTCTGGTCCTGTGTTATGGTCCATTGTTCACTGAGAGAAATTTTACTGCAGCTGTTGAAACTATATTCAGCTTTCAAATACAAGACTTTATCTGCAGAAAAAAAGCAAAAGCTTTCACACAAATGCTAACTGAAAATGACTATCCTAATTACATTCTGAATATTAATATTTCTTTCTATGAAACACTTGTGTGAATTAAACATAAAGGATTTTTGAAATAATTGCAAGCTTTTAAAGCCACATGGGTCACAATTTCTTCAAAAACAAATTACCAACCTAAAATTAAACAGATCAAAGACTTCTACTTTATAGACTGTTACTTCAAAACAGCTGCACAATACAGGTGAATTGCATATATTTAAATTTTCATTGTAACAAAGCAATATGTTTTCAGCAACCTGTGACCATTAACTATTCAAAAACATTTTAAATCTAATCTTTAAATACAAACCTCTTACATGCAAATAGGACTTTTCTAAGATTTAACTGTTAATTTGAGAATTTGAGAATTATAAGCATTGTATGCTGCGGCATTCTTTGAATATTTTTTAGAAGATGCGTCTTTTGATTCTTCAGGGATTTTTTTTTTTTTAAATCTTACAAGGGAGGTAACTTACTGCTTGCTTCCTTATCTTTTGTTCTATTTATTTTCTAGTAGTTGTTCTGTTTTACAGTCTGTTTCACTACTATACAAAAAAACATGTAAGTAACACTGCTGGTTAGTTTTACTGCTTTGCGACTACTGGAGTGTTGCTTACCAGCAGTGTTGTCCTAAATGCTCATCTTGCTTTAAATTTGGATACTCACCTGAAGACTTCTGTTACTCAGTAACTTGTGTATGGATCAATATAAAGCATGTGTGATCTGCTCTTGAACAGTTATTTCTGTGAAGCAGAGAGATCTGTGGAGTTTGAAAAAAAAACTCCACTAACCGCTAGCTTGATGCATATTAGGAGTAAAGCTGTGTTGTTTCAGAACATGCCTTGGAAGGAGGAAATTCAATAGGGAGCCGTCTTATTTTCCAGAAATTTTAACTGTGAAAGATCAGCTTGAAGGCTTTTTGTTAACTTTGATCCTTCTTAAAATTGACCCGTTCATAATGTGTTTCAGTTTCTCATGTATACTTTTCCCCGGAATCAATCCTTGAAAACTACCCACTTTGAAGTGTTTTTGTTTCTCCCTTTAAGAAATATTTCTGTTTTTCCTTTGCTATCTGATATGTGAAACTAATAAAACACTACAGGGGTGCTGAATGTGCAAAGTACAACTTGGCATCTGTGAGGCCGTCGCCATCCTGTGCCAATTGTTTTGGTAGACCTGCATGCATGATTGCAGAACACAGGTTTCACTGCACATCCAGATTCCGCTCCCTGGCTGGCTGGTTATTCAGTAAGCTCCTGCTTTGTTTAAAAACCAAACGTCATTATTTGACTTGTTGCATAGAGGTACATTTGTTTCCTATAAAAGGTTTCATATGTACCAGTTGACCATTCTGAATTGCATTGTCTGTTCGTAGAGAATTTGCTTCCACATTATAGAATTCTCAAATTCTTTGTTAAGGATAATTTGATGAGGTTAATATGGAGGGAAACAAAAAATGGACACACTTGTATCTTTTTATAGTACTGAAATAAAGTCTTTATTTGCTGTATTGTTTACTCCCCTTTGTTGTAGATGTCTGTCTGACTTTCAGTACCTGCTCTCTTGTTTTCAGTCACAGCTGTTGTTATCTCTTTGGGCTGTGCCATAGTTTAGTTCTGGCCTTGGGTACGTTTCTTAACTGCATTTGTTACGTCATTTGAAAGTCTAGCACAATCAAACTTTCCTTGAAGAATCTTCAAATAAAGTTACATTGCATGATGTAGGAGTGGCATCGATGCTGAAGTTCAATCGCTTGTCATTAGGCAAGGTCACTGTAAAGCGTTTCTGTTTCATGCTCCTTACGAGTGGAGCAATCCGTCCAGCACTTGGAGCCGGTCCCCACACTGCTGGTGAGTTGTGTTTTCAAATGGAAAGTGCTCTCATCACTTTCCTGACTGCTCTGTTCGGCTGTTTTTAGAAATAGCACAATGTTAACGCTTTGTGCATTGTGTCTTTCATGTGCGCCAGCAAGGTACCAGCATTAAAGACATTTGCAAAGTTTCTCCAGAGAATTTGCCAATGGCTGCAGGTGTTGGAGATCTGAACTTGCAGAATGATGCTGCTTTATGAAAGCTTCTGGTGTTGTTATGCTCAGTATGAATCCTTCTTTCTTTCCTCTGCATCTGTGGAACAGCCACAGCAAACGGGTGAGGGATGTGTTGACAGTGGTAGAAAGGACATGGATGTCCCCAGCTTGCTTTCAAGTTTGCAAGCTTACGTATTTGTCCACAAGGTTTCTGATTTTTCACAGGCAAATGTGGTGTTTTTAGCTGTTGGGGACTTGGAGTAGGAGCTTTCCCTTATGTATAAGTAGAAAATACAGAATTCTCAAGGACTAGTTTTGTTGAAGCAAAGAATAATATGTGGTATCCTTTATTTGTTCCTTTTCAAAATAGCTTTGATGCTTCTAACATGACTTTATTCTCCTGGGTAGACCCTGTCTGACCAAACCAAATAAATTGGCACCTGTCTCTGTCAAATAGGGAAATGGCCAAACTGTTGTTTGTTGAGCAGTAGTTGTCATATTCAAAGCTTTTCCACTGTTGTCCTCTTAGATTCACAATGAGAATGTGTGTGAACATATATTGGAGCAAAATAAGAATTAGCGCATTGTGTGAGGGTTTATTAACTTCCTGTCCGCATCTTCTTGTTTCCCTCCCCGCCACTGACCATCCACAATGCAGCAGTTGTGTGCTGTACGTCAAAATCTTCAGCCTGTTTCAACCCAGAGACCTACTACCCAGTACTTCAGCTGCATCCCACTTTTCAGTGTATAGAAATTTGAATTCACAAGGGTGGAGTAACGCTATTTTCTGTTATGCACTTTCTTTGGTGTTCCCATTTACCTATCAGTGCAAAACTTACAATGATGTTTTAAAAACAGTTCCAGGGTGCTGAAAATCCCACTGGTCCCAGGAAAGATGTCATGGTTTCAAGACTACCTTATTGTAACTGAAAACACTACTATGATAGTTATCTTTGAAATTGTATTCCATCAGCTAACCTAACAATGTTATGCCATTTGAGCTAGAGTTGACCAAAATAAGAGTATTTCTAAACTTGCATTTTCTATGAGGAGAACACTCATCAACTTTCAATGGTTGTAATTTTGAAGCCTGCTCTGGTTACAAGCAGTATGTTATGACTTTTTCATTTTCAATTCCCTCCAGGTTTACCGGAACAGATGGACCAAGCGGTTTCGGATTTGAGTTGACGTTTCGACTAAAGAGAGAAACGGGGGAGTCGGCACCACCTACCTGGCCAGCAGAGTTAATGCAAGGCTTAGCCAGATACGTCTTCCAGTCAGGTACTGCAGGGTGAAATACGCTGCCTCACTTTCTCCTGCTTTTGTTCTGAAGGCTCACATCTGTTACACGGTGTGACACTTGTCTCATTGGCACTCGATCAAATCTTGGGAATTACCTTTGTGTGGGAACCTGAAAGAGTGTGTTCCTTCCACCAGCCCAGCTTGCTGGGGACAAAGCCCAACTGCTGTTCAGGTAACTCCAAATCCTTAATGTTGAAAAGCTGAAGAGACAGAACAGTTAGTAACTGTAGGAGGTCTGGCTAGTGGTTCTTTGTTGCTTTCCTGCATTGTAGATTTTGCCTTCTCTTGGTAAGAAAACCTCATTTGTGTATCCTGAAATGGCTGAGGAGCACCCATCTGGTAAGGTCTCGCTTCCCAGCAGAAGGGCTGTGACTTCCAAAAAAGATGCAGTTGCTTCACAAGCACATCTTCTCCCGTCGCCTCTGCAGCTGAGTGGCAGCAACGTATGTAAACAAGGAGTTGCTGAGATGAGAAAATGTAAAAGTCATAAGGGATGTCAAGGCTGAGAGGGCCAAAGAATTAGCAATCGGGAAACATTAATGCAGATGGAGACTTGCTGGAAAACTGAGAACCAGGGTGTCTACAAAACGTCCTCTTGCATACTCTTTCTGGGTTGTGTTTATACCAGTGGATGGAATGTTAGTTTGTAGCGTGAGCACATGAAGACCTGTGGAATGGTTGAGTGCATACTGTACTTGAAAGGCACTCTCCAGCATCACAAGATCTGAATGAAAATATTTGAAGAACTTTTTTTAACCTAGTTTGAGGTCCTTTACAGGTGAAGTACCTTCTAAATCAATGATTATTGAATTTGTAACATTTGGTGCTTGCGCTACTGGTTAATAATTGCTCAGTAACTTCAGATTCTATTGCTGGTTTTCAGTTAGCTGGCTGACTCTCAAAGAGGAAAGGTCTGGGTGAAAACACAATTGCTCTGCTAACCTCTGACAAATCTCTGAGGCAGTGGCAACTCTCACGGGTTGTTTTTTCTAAATATTGACTGACAGAGACCAGTGTCGTCACCACAAATTATTGCTTATCTTCATATAGGGAGTGTCTCTTGTCTCATGTTGCAGTTTAAAATGATATAAGCTTTTGTTTTTTTGCAACCTTTGCTGTGTAGTTATCTTCGCCAGTTGCCATCCAAATTTGGGCTCTGCTTTCTATCTTGATTTTTGCTACTCTTAAGCTACTAAATCCACATGACTGTCAATCATTTTTGCCATTATTTGGGGTTCCTGTCCTGCCTAAATTGTGTTGTATGGTAGCTTTTTGATACTGATCATGCAGTGATGAATTCATACTTACATTTTCTGTGTATTGACTGCAGGGTCTGAAGAAAACATCTGAGTCTACAGTCTCCCTCTTAGATATGAAATAACGTATTTTGTGTTAACTTCTCTTACATATAAGATCCCTTTTGGAGCCTTTTAAATTTTCTAGTCCAGAGTCAGTTCTGATAACTATCTCCTTTAATAGAGTAGTTTCAGTGCCTTCTATTTGCATGTTAAGCAGCCTCTCTATAGCAGTTGGTTGATTGTCTCGCCCTTTCCATGGGTGAGAGGTCTGCAGAGTGAATTGGGGTTTGGTAGGGTACTTCAGGACAAACTTCTCAGTGACTAAGCTGGCACTCCGGGCAGAGGCTTTCCTCGTTTGGTTTCCTACACTAATGTAGTCTCACCTTTCTGACCTCAAAGCCAATGAACTGTTTTCGGACTGGAAAGAGCGATAGTGCCCATGCATATCAGCCTGACATGAACTACTAAGGGCCTCCAGTATTATCCTCTGCTTATCTGTGCTGGTTTTGACTTTCTGACCACCATGACTCTTTAAAGGCACTGCTCAAATAAACGTTAATGGATTCTAGCCTCTGGTTGTTTACCTCTCAATTTACATTATTAAAAATCCCACAGTGTGAATCATAAATGGACTTCTTTCTTTGAATGTAAAATTGAGTAGAAGCCAACTCTGTTCATCATGCAACAAGCAAACCACATGTGGGGTTACCTTAGGAAGGGCATGAGCAGCAGATTGAGGGAAGTTATTACCTCTTCAGCACGGCACTGGGGAGACATCACTTAAAATACTGTGTCCTGTTTTGGGCCTCCTGGTTTAAGAGGTTCTGAAGAACTGGAGAGAGTTCTGGGTGATTGGGGTCCTGGAGCACATAAGCTGTGAGGGGAGCTGGAGGGAGCAGCGCTGGTTCAGCCTGTGAAGGTGCAGGCTGATCTAATGGGAGCCTGTGGCTGCTGGGAGGATAGTTAAAAAATTGTGAGGCCAAGTCCTAGATAATACGAGGGGCTACAGCTCTGAATAATAGTACAGAAGGTTCTGGAAGGGCTTGAGGGAAAACTTGTTCGCAAGGAGGGTGGCAAAAGACAGGGAACAGTTTATAAGAGAGGCAGTGGATCTCCATTCCTGAAAAGGTTCAGGACTTGGCTCAATAAGGATACAATTACCCTGATCTAGCACTGGTGATGGCTCCACTTCAGATAGGAGTCAGAGTGAGAGACCTCCAGCGGCCCCTTAAAATATCACAGAAGAGTTGGATTTTTTTCCATACAGCTTCATGCCCTTCAGCAAGCAGCTGTGTGCTGTCACAGAGTATTACCAACCATTCCTTGCCCGGTGTAAATGGAAACTGTATTCTTTTGCAGCAAGTGATCACGCTCTAGTTTTATATTAGTGCAAATTTGTCTGTCAGTGTCTTTTTGAATAAGAACTTTCTCAGGCTAAAATCTTCTGGCTAGTCATAGACGTCACGTTAATCCTAACAAGGGGATGCTTTTAAAAATAAGACTTGTAATGGGGCAGACTCTGTCATGTTTCTTATTCATCTCTCGGGGCAATACCAGTTGAGCATAGCTAGATGCAGTCATTTTGTAATTTGGTGTAAGCTTGCTCACTCCATTGCTCTGCAGAGTCCCCAGTCCTTCTGCTACATCTGACATGTCCCACTTTGCTTTGCTTTACTCCTGCAATCTGCCCTGCTCAGGCTGGCAGTCTCCAGAGCAATTCCCACATCTTCCCTTGCATCACCCCTGGGTGATCAGGCACCCAGTGTTATTTTTGTTCTGCCTAGCAGGCTTTCCCCCAGTCTAATGTGTCCACTCTGCAAAGCCAAGTGAGCTTCTGCCATCATCTTTTTGCTTGGTCTTTTACAAGACTTCTCTGGTCAGATGTTAGAACTTTAAAACTGTGAAGTGTTTGAAGGAGTGGTTCTTCTGAAGCCCACTGGGCATTAGGCAGGCTGTGGCATGACAGCATTGATTTACATGATGAAAGGTTTCTTTTTGCTGAAGTTCTTTCTGACTGTGCCACTTGGAACATTTGACAAATGCTCCAGTGATAAGCGCAGTTTGACTCTGGTGTATGCACCTTAATGTTGTCGTCTTCAGTTTGTTTTTTAAAAAAAATCTGTGGAGTCTCTTTAATACTCCAAAATAGCCTTAGAAACATTTGATGAACCGAAACAACTTAAGTAGTGCTTATGAATCCACTCACAAACCAAGAAGAAAGAGAAAAAATAAAACTGGCAGGAACGTTTTGGATAGGGTCCAAGCACTTTCGCACGTCAAAAGATTGTTTACTTTGAAAGCTATGCTAAGAGCTAAATTCTTATCTCCTGAATAACAAGCCAACTTTTTGGTTATCATAGATGTGCTTTGCTGGGTCCAGTTGAAGTTGGGGGAGAGTAGGGAGAGTAGGGTGTAGTTACGCTCTTGCTGAGCCCAAGCATTTTCAGATGGTGATTACCAAGTTGAAAACTCATCTAGCAGCTAATGCCGTCCTAAATATAATGACTGTGTATTGCAGTTATGAAGCATGTCTCATTGCAAGTGATGTCTTTTTGTAACAAACACTTCTAGGCAAATGAATGTTGTGTTCCTTTGTTTCCGTCTCTCCTGCACTGTGGCTGTGCTTTAGAAAAGCAGTCTCCTGCGTTGAATTTCAGACCTCTTCGAGCCTTGGCTTCTCTGTTCACTGTAACAAACACTTGATGCTTTGTGCTTTTGATTAAATGGCAGCACTTCCCCTCCTTCAACAAAACCAGGCATGCAAGTCTCAAGAAATTTTATTTGTGGCTTTATCTGTTCTTAATTTTATCACTGTTTGACCATGACCACAAATTCCAACTCTGTTATTTTTAGTTTTAAAAAAAACCAAACCTGCAAACCTTGAAAATGAAACTTTGCACAGTGCGGTGACCTTGGCTTGTCACGGTTCATGGGTATACTGGGAACATCTCGCGGTAGAACAAATTTATACTTCAGTTCAAATGAAGAGGAAGAAATGCTCTTCCTACACAAAGCTTATCTGGGGCTTGTTAACAATTATTAACTCTTTAGGTACTGCAGTATTATGACGCTTGATCAGTATAGAGGCCATGGTTTGTGCTTTTCTGAAACTAAGATCTGTGTGTTGTTTTTTCCCTCTGAGGTAAAGTTAGGTTGTTTTCAAGGGCCTGCCTGATACACATCGTGAGGGCAATATATTGGTGTAGCATAGAAGCAAATGTCTTGTGTGTATGAGTTCTTGCTGCTTCCATGTTTCTTGGCCTGAAAGAAGCAGCTGCATCTCTAAGGTACAGGTTTGGAGAAATTGTCAGGAAAAACTCGTCATGCATAGAGCCTAAAGATATAACAGTATAGCTTATGTCATGGTTATATTCTCCACAATGCATGAGTTGTAGTGGGAAACCTAGCTCATGAAAATTGCTTCAGAGGTATTAAGACAATGTCCATGAATTAGTTAGAGGTTTGCAGGCTGGCTGAGCTTGGTAACATTGACCCCAGAATGTGTCAGCCTGAGCAGTCTGAGCCCTTGCCGTTGCAGGGGGACAAGGTAGTGTTACAGAAGGCTGGAAAATGGCAAGTGCTGTTCTTCACCCCCATCTCCCCCAACAAAAAAAATCCCCAACAAAACCAGAACAAACCCCAAAAATGCAAATACCTGAGTTTTCTAATTGGTCAATCAAACTTCAGGTCTTAAAAAACCACTAGGAAAAACAAGCCATCTAGAAAGCATCCAGGGAATAATGGATGTTCCAGCGTGGATTTAGCAAGAGTAAATTGGAACAAATCAATTGTGACAAATTAACAGTCACCATGGGAAGCAGTGAATGTTGGTTACCTTGATACTAGTGAGACTTTTGACATTGTTCCTTCCAACAGGTACGTGAGCGAGCTGAGGAGATGCGATTCTGATGATAACTGCAGAAAGAGGGATGCAGTGCGGGTTGGATATTTAGACTCTGAGTAAATGTCAATGTGTAGTCACCAACCACGAAAGATGTGTGGAGTCTGGATTCCTCTAAAATCAGTCCTAGGGCTCGTGCAGTTTGGTATTGACCACGATGATGAAATGCAGAGTATCTTGACGAAATCTGCAGACACAGCAAAGCACTGTGACACAGAGGGCTAGAATTCAGAACGACCTTTGCAAATTGCGGAAATGGTCTGAAGTGTCGATGTGCAGTAAGGTCAGGGAGGTGCAACACGTGCAAGGTCCTGTTCTTACACAGGAATAATTCAATGCACAATTATCCGCTGGGGAAAGGCACCAGTTCTGACAGGAGAAGAAAACAATATGGAGTTACTATCACCAAGGAGCGATACCTAAGCCAACTCTCTCTTCATGCTGAGATAGAAGTAAAATTATTCTGGTGTATAAATAGAATTATTCTGTGTATTGCATATGACAGAGTCCTACGCTGCTGGCAACACATTGAAGGGAAAGGGAGAGCACGGTATCTTGTTTTGGGCAAAAGACTTTGAAGTCAGATGCATCCCAGTTGGAGAGAGTCTGGAGGAGAGCAGTAAGAATGACCCAAAGGTCCAGAAGATAGGACCTGTGGAGGAATGATCAAAAGAGTTATATTTGTTTAGTCTAAGGAAGAGAAGATGGAAGGAAGATGTGAGAACAGGCTTCAAATATGCAAAAGGTTGCTGTAGGGAAAAAAGTAATAAATTCTTCTGTGTGCCTACTGGGGGTATGAGAGGCCCATCACTACTAAAATTTCTGTAAGGTAGGCTTAGGCTTTGTGATTAGGAAAAACTTTTGAATGATAAGTGCAGTGAAGCACTGGAATAGCTGCAGATTCCTCATTGCTGCATAGCTTTGAGAACAAGTCAAACTATTCTGCATGGATATTGGTCAGGAAGGGTTGATTCTTCCTTTAGGTGAGGGCAGAGTAGGAGCCTTCTGAGTCTTCTGTATATTAGAAATAAATCTTGACTGACTCGGCTTCCTCTTCAGGTCTTCTGAACATAATTTTCTATGGTTCCGTAAATACATAATTGATCTTTTATCATAGTTTCCTGATTACTGAAAGATATTTACATGTGAGTTTTGAAGTCAGCTAATTAAAGTTGAATTTTAATATCTAACCTTTGACTACTAATGAGTAGGGAGCTGTTTGTATCTTGGGGACTGCAAAACAGTAGTAACAAAATCTACAAGCAGAATAAATAATCATGCAAGATGCAATTTTTCAGTGGTAATTTAATGTAGATTTCAGCTGATTACTTCAGGAGAAACTTGCTTACATGAATTATTCCTTAGAAAATTCATTACTTTATTTCTGAAAAGTGTGTTGGACAGCTAATTCCAGCAGGTACAGGACAAGTTACACACGTTGATAAAAACGTGTCAAAACAACGACCAAACTAGCTATAGCTGATTGTTGTGTTGGATTTTTCACCACAAACACCTCTCTTGGCATGTCTGCCCCCTCTGCACTGTTACGGCGAGGGATTCCATTTTCAGAAGATAAGGTATGAAATACCTTCTCTTGCCCTTCAGTTATTTCTGTGAAACCTTTAGGAACTTAGTATCTGTGAGCTTCTGTCCTCTGGGAAATTGGCCTGCAGACTTGCATTGTGACAAAGTTACTGGAATGGAGGATGGTTCTGACTGATGTGTGCAAGTGCCCAAGGCAGCACAGCCACGCAAGCCTTCGGCAGCCAGGCTGAAAAGCAAGCCCAAAATGAGGTATGTCTAGCCATCCTGAGCTATTTCTGACATGTCATGCGTTCTTCGGGTAGAAATTATTGTCTGACAGCTTATCCATAGTTTGAGGAAGCACGTACGCAGTTCATGCCTGTCATTGGCCAGCTGCATCAATCTGAGGGTGTTATGCCAGCTCTGTGTGCCTCGGTTTCCCCTTTGGGGAACAAAGGTGATTACAGGAGTTGTGAGGACTGCAGGTGTAGATGTGCTCTTATTCAGCAATTTCCATCTGGTTCAAGTTTACTCTGAGCCATGGAGGCACTTTGTGTTTAACAGGCAGTGTATCTTTTACACTGGCAATGGGACTCAGTGGGATGAAGTGGTTTGGCTGGGGTTGCAGACCTGCAGCCATTAAGCCAGCAGATACCTTGACACCTGCTGCCCTGGCGTAACCACTAGACCTCATCTTCAGATCTTCTGGAGTCCAGAAAGCTTCAGTGTGGTAGCCTCAGTGACTCTTTCCTTGCCAACATGTTTTCAGACATTTTTGGCATAGGCCAATTTCTGTGTTTAAAAAGGAGAAAGGAAAAAAAAGAAAAAAAAGCAAAACCCAAAACAAACTCCTTGCTTCCTTGAATACGAATGAGGCATGTCTAACTTGTTTGTAAAACAGTGTTTATTTCTTCCCAGTACGATGACTAAAGCCAAATAAAATCTCCTAGCAATTCATATATATTTTTCCCTGATTGTGCCTTTGTTTTTTTTTTCAACCCCAGGCTGATTTATTGTTCTCTTCTGGTTGCTATGGCTCTGTAAAATACATATTTCTTTTCTATCATCTGTTTGTAATATTGACCAGTTTCCAGTGTAGAGCTGGCCCTGGCTCCTCTGTAGTATTCCAGGATTTTAGATTAAAAATGGGGGGGATTAACTGTGGTTTTTAGTTCTACAAAGAAGTATAAGTCAACATCAATTTCATTTTAACAGAACCTGTTTCATAGTGAACTCTGCTGTGCAAACACTGGAACTGTAGCATGGTAAAGTTTATAAAATAGCCTCCTGGCTGGTTGTTTGCCGTAGGTGAACAGTACTCAACCAAGTGCGCAGGCTGCATACCTTTATTCTGCAAAGGGGTATGGAAACATTAAGTCACTGGTTCCAATTTAACCCAAGTTTGTCATGGCCAAAAGCTCTCATCATCTGATAGTTATTCAGTGGTCCATGAGAAATTGGTTGGGTTTTAGCCTAATTCCTCTTAGATGTTTTTTCCCATAAAACAAGCTGTTCTGTGAGCACCAGCACAGATCAAGCCTGGTCCTTTACATCTTTGTGTGCTAGCCCCGCTACGTCCCGCTCCACTGCGATAAATCCACCTCTCCCCATACGGCTGCCTGTGAGCTCACCTCCCCAATATTTCCCATCCCTCCCCCCCATCTCCTAAGCCTGCCTTGTCGCATCCCTGAGCTTCCAGCTGGGACGTACGTGCTGTGGCTGGTACCAGACGACATGCTGGCTGATAAAACAAACCGGTTGCTTGTGTGTGGAGTGGTTGGCTGACATGCCGGGCATGACAGGCAGCTGTCGAGCTCGTGCTTGGGTCTCCAACCTGTTGTTGGCATTCCCCGAAGCTGCCTGGAGACTCTGGAGTTGTTGGGGAGGGAATCAGCAAATACAACTCTTGTAAATTGTCCTGATAGGCATTGCAGCGAAGTGCTGGCTGCAGATGGACCCAGCCCTTTCTACTCCCCCCTGTCGATCACAAATAAAGCTTATGCAGCACTGCTAGTAATCCAGAGAGAGAAGCGTCTGTTCTGCAAAGCTTTTGATCAGACAGACAACATTGAAGAGACCTCGTGGAAAACGTTTTTGTCTGCAGAAAGGATGACTCTAAGAGGAGACATTTTGTAGGCACATAAATGCATCTTCCCTTGAAATACTGTTCCAGGGTTGCGCTGGGACCGGGTTTGCTCTTACCGTCTTGTTGCTGTTACTGCTTGGGATGCTCAAGGGTTGCAGCTTGCCTGCTGGCACTGCCTGATCACCCTGCCCTGCCTGAAGCTGAGTGCCCGGTACCTGATGCATGTCCAGCCAGACAAGGCTCACCGTGCTGCAGCAGCTCTGCTCGCTCTGTGTGTGTTTGTGTGTGTGTGCACCCATCAGCCGGCATGCAAGGCAGTGCCAGCTGCAGGAAGCCCTGCCTTGGCTTCACGAGAAATGACAGCTTGCCTCGTGCCAGCCTCGGCCCGTGTGTGCAGTTGTAACCTGTGCTAACTTGATCATGTATCTGAGCTCTCGGAGAAGAGACATTAGCGTTGCAGTGTGACTTTATGTGTTTTTTCTTTGAGTGTGCTTGAAGGATGGGGCAGCTGGATGCCTATCTGCTTTCCTGATGTATCAACTCCCAGGCAAGCCTCAGGAAGCCTTCTCGCTGTTTAGTGTTTGGCATCAAACTTTTTTCCCTAATCTGTTTTGGTTTTTTTCTGTGACTGCTCTGGGTTTGGTCCAGCAGAGCTCATTGGAAGACATTATCATAGTTCTTCTTTTAACCCTCCCAAAGCAACTGTAATCTTCCAGTGCCTCCTTTCAATGGTAAGAGGGTCTTGCCAACCCCTAGCAGGGGTCTCTAGGGAATAAGCGTAGCAATATTGACTGTCTGCGACATCCAGGCTCTTCTGTGGAGGGAGCCTTTCACTTGGAAAGGAGGGAGAGGATGGGTCTTGGCACTGGTGATACTGGGACTGGTGCGTGGGTCAGCGTGCAGGGGTGCTTCTGGGTTCCCTAGATGAAATTAATGCAGTTCCTCTCTGCACGCTTGCAAAGCCTAATATTGTTTGTCTGTTTGTATGACTGTAATTTTTGGGAGCTTTGGAGTCCAATGCTTTTATTCTCAGCTGTGAGGCAGGGCAGCACACCCAGCTCCATTTTGTTGCTGGGTGTTGAGGCATGGGCTCACCAGTTGTTAGAGAGGAACTTTGCAGTGGCTGAGGCTTCCCGGGCTGTGGACAAGCACACACGTGGTGGCCTGTCCCTCCTCTGCAGAAGTCCTGTCTCGGTCACAGTGGTTCCAGGTCAGTGGTAAACCAGCTGAGGGCACAGAGCAGGAACACAGCGGTGAATGCCACCGGGTGCTGTTATGCCACCGCATGGGTGGTTCACCCCTGTTCTCCTTCTTCCTGGCAGCGTAAATGGAGTTGCATGACCTTCGGTTTTAGCCGACTAAATTAACTTTGCTTCTCTTTCTGTTCAGAATAGGCAGGGTGCTGCCCCTTTGCAATACTGGAGGCACACCAGCACCAGGCTCAGTCCTGCCCTTTGCCCTGGAGCACTGTCACTTCTTCAGCTGCCGATGGGACAAGCTGGCAGTTGTTTAGTTCAGCTGATTTTGCTGGGTAGCATCTTCCTGGCCTTTGCCTGGGACTTGCTGAGACATTGTGCCACACTGGAGGGTCTCTTCCCCATAAAATTCGTTTTGCAGTGATAGAAAAGCCCCTGCAACCTTCTGGACAGGTTTAAAAAGTGCTGGACACTTTCTCAGGAACGTGAGGAGAGGGGACCAACACCACTGCTGTGTGACATTGCCTTTTGCTTCATCAGCGCTGGTGGTGTGAACCTGGACTGTGCACGAGGCTCCTCCAGCTTCCTCCCAGTCTGCAGTTCAGCAGTAGGGAAGCGTGACTGGGAAACCAGGAGTTTCTGAGGATACCTGTACTCCTTCCTTCGAGGATGGAAAGTCTGTGGCTTATATTGTCAGTGAGCTAGCTATGTAATATAAATTAAAGCCTTTTCTTCTCTACCTTCCTAATCTCATGGAGTTTGGACTTTTTTCTCTCCTGCAGTTTGTCTGGACTGGTGGGTCAGGCTGGGTACTTCCTGCACCTTGTCATGGAAGCCACTGTCGTCTCTCCGACTTCCAGCTCTCAGCTGAGAACAGGTCTCTGACCTTCTCTGGCCCCAAAGGGTAGGCTGACACTAAAGCATGGAGAGACTTTGTGCCAGCAGCAGAGGCACAGAAAGTCTTTGTTCCTTATAAAAGACTGGTGAAATAGAAGGAAAGCTGTCTTCCCTGGACTGCTTTACTGATTGCATAGTATTTCTAAGCAGTAAGCAAGGGATCTCAGCACTGCCTGAAAGAGGAGGCTTGTTTTTAGCTGCTACTGCAATTTAGACAAAGTAGGTTTAGGCCCAGTTTGAGTTGGCTGGGTTTCAACTGATGCTGTCCCTTTTAATTCTGTCAACTCATGTCCTGTTCCTGCCAGGGACCTGAACTTGGCTCGTTGCTTTCCAGCTGTTCCATACAGTGCATTCAGTTGGTTTATTTAAAAAAAGAAAAAACAAAAAAGGGAAGAAAAAGACCTGTCTTCTTTCTGTGCTTTGCATCGGTCCACGTGCCCTGAGGCTGCCTCCAAATGTCAGGGATGGACGAAGCAGCAACGCTTGTCAATCTGATAAGTGGTTGCATTCATAAACGCACGAGATGTTTCAGCCTTCGTACCGCATGTGGGCTGCCACTGGGAGAGAGAGGACAGAAACGGACGTGGAGCCCTGTGTGACATCTCGGTGCGAGGCTGCGGCGACAGCCAAGGCGGTGGGGGGGACAGCCATCAGGCCCCGTGCCAGGACGCTTGGGTGACAGCCCCTAGTACGTGTTTGTCTTGAGTGGCCGCAGCTCAGGATCAGAACTGATCTTGCTGAAGTTTGCTGTTCAGAAGAGCGTCTCTGACTCCTGGGGTGAGAAGCAGGGGAGAAACTGCACACGGTCAGCCCAGCCTGGGACAAAGGCTTCATCCCCTGTACTGAAGGAGGAATGGAAGACAAAGGAACCAGCTCGGGGAAGGCAGAAAACTCCCCCTCCTGCTGGTGTGAGGTCCTTTGGTGTCTTATATATGAGGTTTTTGTCCCACTCGGCCTTTTCTGGGAAATGGAAGCAGCTACTCTTAACAGTTAAAGGCTTCTGCACAGAATAACATTGCCGCCTCCTGTCGAGGAGCTGAAAGCCACAACACAGAGGGATTGTTGGGCAGTTGCAGGAGCATCCTCTCCCACTGCCTGTGTGCAGTTGTTCGGGATGCACAGAGGAGAGTTTGAAGGTTACGCGTACTGAGTAGCCTTGTGAAAGGGGCTGGTTTTTCCCTTGACAGCTGCCAAGCCCACATTACATGAAGCTGTGGAGAAGAGTGGACTGAGCTGGGAGTTGGGTTCGCTGTTACATTCCCACCTTCTTACGCTTGCTATTGAAGATCTGTGCAGCAAGTGGTGCTCAAACTGTGCTTTCTGTCTAACCCGCTCTTCACTCTGCCTGCGAGAGTGGCAGTACGCAGAGCTCGTTACAGACCAACTTCTGACAGACTCGCATGCAAGGCTCCTTTGCAGCAGCCTGCTCAGCTGGGAGGCAGCAAATGGGCACAGCAGGGGAAACGTTTTGTTCTTGGTGGGGAAGAGAAATGGGGAGGGGGGAGAGAGTATATTCAGAGGCTGGAGGCAGCCCAGAGCATGTGGAAAGTGGACTCTTCTGCTTTTTGGTTTAAAATCAGGGCCTTAAAGGAATCATCTTGCAACACTTGGGATGGTGTTTCAAAAGGTACTTCATAAACAGGCTGGTGATTCTGCATTTGAACCTTAAATATAGCTCTTGGGCTAAGTTTGTTTCTCTTGCACTACTGTAATGGGTTGGTAGAGCTCAATTCCTAACTAGTATTTTACACGAATACGTGTGAATACAAAGTTCCTCTGTTTCCTGCCCTTCGGCCTCCTGCTTTGCCAAAGTAAAACAAAAGTTTGGCCTATACAAGCTTTAAATTCCTGAAAATACATGAGAAAATAATCAACGACTGAGAAAAATGCTTCAGTGCTCTCTCAAAGACCCCTACCCTTCCTGTCCATTATAAGCTCCAGAACTAATGCCTGGTTAACTAGATAACTTTTCTGAAGAGATTTCGATGTGATAACTCCATAGGTGTTTTCTCACAGACCATCTTCACTTTCTTGCCCTTCCTTGAATAACTTTTGCTAAAAGGGGTACCCTAGCTCAGTGTTGCAGTCTTTCTGTGAGATGTCTGTGCTGTGAAGGTTATTAAAAGAAGCTGCTTGCATCTGCTTTGGGTCCTTCAGAGAAGGATAAAGCCTTCGCTTCCCTTTTAAGCTCCTTTGACAGAAACATCTCATAGATATCTAGGGGAAGATCACGAGTGACTGTACAGTCTCATGGTGCTCCTGTGTCCATCTAAGCATCCACCCTTCTTAGTGGCTTCCGCACGCGCAGGTATGTAGGAGGTTCAAAAACAGGAAAGGTTTTCTGCCCTGTTGCAGTTGTCCCCCGCTGAGGACACCTGAAGGCTGTGAAATGCTGTGGGTACAAGTCTTTGTTCTAGTCACACCTGGCTGGGGAATGTTCCATAACCATAAAACATTCTGGCTTTCCCAGGCCAGACCACAGGTCAGTGTATTTAAATGAAAGGCAAGTATGTCTTCAAATTGGCCACATGGGACCACGTGATCTGTAAATTAGCTGTCATTAAATACATGTTTTGAGCTGAGTCATTATCTGATAAGAGATCCTGCTGTATAACATCCTTTCTCGCTCCTGGGTCTCCACCCCATCCTGAGGCTATTCAGTTTCTGAAGCTATTGAAGACATAAATTTGATCCTTTGAAAGGGAGCTGTAAAGCACGTGTTGCACAGGTGAAGGATGCAAAAAGCTGGTGGTGACGCAGTTGGACAGAGGAGGGAAAGAAGGGTCTTTCGCCTGGCCTGGAGCTCGTGATCTAGCAAATGCATCACTCCTGCTCCCTTGTTGTTGTTCGGCTGGGGGATGGAGAGGGTAAGGAGAAGATTGTCCCACTTGCCTGTCAGAAGAGCCCAGCCCTTCAGCACCCAAGGGCGATGGGTCTGAGTGATGGGGTGTAGAGGAGCAAGAGCTTGGAGCAGGAGAGTTTTGCAGGGCTGTGAATGAGCAACTGGGATCTGTGTTCGTTCTCCTTCTCTGCAGCACCAGGTAAGTCCTTTCATGCTGCCATGACTTCCTCCAGCCTTCCTTCCCAGTGGGAGGGAGCCAGGCAGATAAATCTGCAGACAGGTGAGAACCATGTTGTTGCAAAAGCAAGGCAGGAGATGCGGGAGATGCATCCTGCCCGGGGCATCGCTTATGCCGAGGGGCTGCCAAGCACGCTGGCTGTGCCAGCTCCTGCCTCTGCTGCCTGTGAGGGATGGAGAAGGCTGCGAGGAGGAGGCTGGAGGAGCTGAACGAAGCATGGGGACGGGAGGAAGCGTGGGAGGAGGTGGTTGGCGGAGCAGGCTGTGCGGAGTCAGGGAGAGGACAGGGGGCCCACCACTCGCGGAGGGTGGGAGCGTGCCCTGGGCACGGGAGTCGCTCGCTGGGAGCTGGCGTGAGAAATTCCCGGAGGCTGCAGTCATGGAAATTGTATACGTGCGTAGAGATGGGCAGGGAGAAGGAGCAAGCCAGACACGTAGATGTGTAAGTGACGGAAAGAAACATCCTGGAACACAGAAGAGGCAGAGGAGGCCCAGGACCAAATTGATTATTGTATGATAGCATTTTAGCATTTGTTTTTTTGGCTAAAATATTACACCCTCCAATGTCACATAAGGCATCCAGGTTCCTGGGATCTACTTTGTGATAAGAAGAGCAGGATTTGTAACTCCACCAGCGGGAGCCACAGTACAGTGAGACATGTTTTCCGCCACCCCACTGTCAGCAGGGGTGAGTGGCGGCTCTGAGCAGGGCACGGAGGAGTGAGGAATCATGTTGTCCTGCTGCTGATGTACCCTGGGGAGGCACGGGAAGGCCCGATCTGGCCCCATCACCTGGCTTTCAGTCCAGGGGACTTAAAGGATCAAAGAAGTTCATACATGCTTGCATAAATTGATGGAGCTCTTTTGAGAGGATTGTTAATTTTGTAGGCTTAACAACCTGGATCTGTGCAGTGATCAACTTTGCATTTTCAACCTGCTTATCAATTAAAAAAAAAAAAAATCTGCATCACTCTTCTGAAACGATCTTCAGACTTCAGAGGTCAAGCAGTCCTTACAGTACTGATAATCTGTTTTTTTCCATGCCTTTTTCTTCTTTTTTAAAAGAACGTTTTTCCTAGGCCCCTTGTTTCTAAAAGCCCAATTTGAATCCCTGCCGTGGAGCTATTGTTTGATTGTACTCCAGGGATTTAATTCTTCCTCAGGCATCTTGTCTGTGCTGCTGTCTGCTGCAGGCACCCGCACCGTGTGAATCTGCACCTCTCTGGAGTGCCCGGGCTGGGGCAGTTCCTGTTTCCCAGGCAGGAGATCAGGGCAGCAGAACTGAACTGAAAAAGGAAAACAGGGAGGAAAAGCATTTTTTTAATCTCATGCAAATATGTCATGGCTTGGATTCTATTTGTATGTTCTTAAAACACGTTCAGTTTGAGTTGAAAATGAAATTATAAACTAACTGCCGGTGGGCCCCGCAGATTATATCACAATTGTTTTTGCCCTTCACCAATGTGTGTGTACAGTCCTTTGGAAGTTAGGAAACCAAGTAGACAGACTGAATTTAGCATTAATCTGATTATCCCTAGATTATTTTATTTAATGTGGCTGGCAAATGAGTCTGAATGTTGTGTTTTTCTTTATACTCTGTTTTGTTTTTTGTTTTTTTTTTTTAATTTGCATCTGTGTAATGACTTGTAATAACAGTATTACTTTGAGATTTTTAGGCACGATTTTCATGTTTAGTTTCTGTATTGGTTTGTTATAGCTACATCTTTGCATGCATGCTTATATCCATTATTGAGCTAGTAAGAGATATATTAAGTAGCTCTGGTGAAAAATATAGCTAATACATTTCAGTATTGGATTCTGTGTCTACCCTTAGTTTCTCTCAGTTAATTCTAGCTGTTCAGTCTGCAAAATGGTACTGAAAAACAACATCAAATCTTACTTGTGACAGATTGCCAGATTACCTTTTCTTTTTTAAACAAAACCAGAGTGTATATTAAAAACGTGTTGGAGAAAATACATTTATATAATAAATTATACAGACCATGTATGGGGTGATAGCAATGCAATAAATTACATTGTTTCTGTAAGTACCGGATAAGCTGCATTCAATTTAAACGTCTGGCTGCATCACTGTCATGCTGGTCAGGAACTCACTGGGGACCTTTTTAACATTCCCGCACCCTGAAGTCATGGAGTCGAAATCCTTCATTGCATTGCCCTCAAATACAGAATTTCTCTGACGTCTGTGACTCGCTGCCTGCAGCTTAGCTGAGATCTCACAGTTGGATACAAAACGCAGGTTTGTACCCCTTAGAGCAGCGAGTTTTCAAGCCGCTGAGTGATGCAGATAATTAGGCCTGGCTCATGTGAGGGATGTGGTCATCTCGTTTGCGTGCCAGCATCCCCAGTGCCACACACTGTTGCAAATTTATTGGATGTATTTTTTTTAGACCAAGCTAGCAGAGAAGTGCCAAGCGTTGCGCTAGCGTAGCTAAGCAACGTTACTGGCTCGAGGAGGTGATCCAGGTAGCCACTGCTTTCTCAGGAGAACAGGCAGGATTGTTTCTTGCAGCAGTGTCTTGCACATCTCGCAGAAAAAAGTGACCGTGTTATGATGGCCTGGCTTTCTGCAGAAACGAGAGGAACACAGAAACTTGTGTTTGAAGGACGTGAGTGCCGTAGAGCTGCTGTTTTCCCAAAACTGAGCACACTTAGTAGTTATTGCACTTCGAGCTTCTCCCACTCTGTGCAGTATCAGCTCAGAACCCATAGCACACTGACCAGATGGATTTATCTAACTGATTAATTAGAACAGCTTAACTGCTCTGTTGCTCATTTTAGCTGACATTTTGAAGGAGGAGGTGTCTTAAAAGGGATGCAGAGGAACGGTCAGGCTATGAATCTATTCTCCTAACGTGAAAATCTACCTCAAGAATTACGTGGTGTGACCGTGTCAGGCAGGGGAGGCTTCTGGCATTTGGATGAACCGGGGTGATGCAGTGTGAACTGCCCTGGAGCCAGACTCCATCTGGGGACTGTGTGCCAGGCCATGCATGGACGGGAGATGTGCTTCAAGTTCCCTGGCTGGCTGCTTGCTGGTGGAACAGCATCAGTTCCTTGTTTTCTTCCGTACAGTCCCCTATGTGCGTGCCAGAGAAGGTGTTTGACTCCCAGGTGCCCAGACTACTATTTCCCATCTGTTCTGGGTGCAGGGTAGCAAGCTCACTGGAGATATTCCTTGACCCAGGTTCAGATGGGACCACTCTTCCAATGGAGATCTCTTAGATCCTAGTACTCATCTCGGTTTGCTGTCCTTTTCAGCTTACTACCTGTGGCTATCCAAGGGAGTAAGGGCTCCTAGCAGGATCCCATACATGTGAAACTGACAGATTTAAAAAAGAAATTGCAAATATAGTGGGAAGTAATCTGTGTTTCTCTCTAGAGCTAGGTAACACCTCTGGAGTGTGGACTGCATGTGTTACACTGTTTATAAAATATCTTGAGGCCAAGAATAAGACTTGGTTGTATTTGTTTAGGCATCAGCTATATTTAGTCAAATTAAAGGTGGGGGGGAATGCACTCCAAGAAAATACATGAGCAGTGTTATGCAAAGAAAATTTACTAGTCCACAGTGGAATGGTTCCCTCTGAGTTATTTCCCCAGTTCTCATTATAGAGCAGTTGGATAGTAAAGTTAGGAGAGATTGTGCAGCTGAATTATGACCGTTGCTGCATGGAAGAACCTCACCTGCTTTATGTGGGCTGTAAAAGAAAATGGATAATGACATTTTAAAGACTTCAAAATATGGGAAGCTTAACAGAGTGGTCTGGTATAACTGTCTTGTAGATGCTGCTTTTGCATAATGGAATGGTACAAGAGCTGGTCTATGGGAAATTTAGAGACTTCTAATTTCTGTGGAGCTGGAGAGAGGCTTCAGGTTTGCTATTATAAATTATGAAACAAAATAGTAAGTTTGAAATGAAATGTTTTAATGATTTCCTTGTTGAGTTCTTATGAAATCAGTGCCTCCCTGTGAAGCAGTCTGATTTCATAGACTCAGCATTCCCTAACAGAAAGGAAAAAAAAAAATCAGTAGTTTTTGTTAAAACACAAACTTGCAGAAAAAGAACCAGTTTTCAGACTGTGAGGATGGATCACCTTGCTGGCTTAGGGTTAGGTCCTGTTAGTGCACCTTCCAAGCAGGAAGGATGCAAGCATCCACTGTAGCAAGCGTGTGTATTTACAACACATCCAGCGCTGCCATGGTAACTGCTGGAGGATACGTATTTATGCTTAGGCAGGTCAGGTAGCTTAGCTCTTCCTTCCATGGAGGGAACATGTAACCACCTTAGGTTTACTGTGAGGCAGAAGTATTCAAAAGGAGTTCATGTGAATCATCCCATATGCGGTAAATCAGAGCCTTAGCTTACTCCTAAGGATTTGCTGATTCAGCCATACACTAAAATAATTTTGATTTAATTTTTTAACATATTTTCTCTCAGTTACTTTGCTATTTAATTCCTGCTGTTGATGGCTAGATCGTTTCTGTGCTTTGCCATCTGTCCCATGCATTTGACGATTCCCTGGTGAAGTCCTGATAGCTTTTTCTGGTGCCAGCTGGTTTTGGTGTGGTTGCCTAAGGAAACAAGGCTTACGCAGTCATGCCTAGAAGACTGACTGTGTCACCCTAATGGCATTTGAACCTGTTGGCCAGTGTCAAATGGACTTAGCAGAGTGGTAGGGCTCTTGGAGAGACTTGGTTCTTAAAGGATTGTAAAAATTAGCAGGTGGGTAAAAATGCTAGCTGTGCCCTCTGCCGAGGTAGAAGGGTGGAGATGTGTTACACTTGACCTTAGACACAAGTGAATCTAAATAGGGTCCTCCTCTGTGTGCGATAGCTGCAGTAAAAGCTTTAGTCAGAACTCCTTCCTCCTTAGGCAATGATGAATCCATCCACAACATGCGAACCCCCAGAGAAAAGAACATCCTTAGTTCCCTTGTTCATAGAAGTCTTCTCCAAGCTTACTACTGAGCATGGAAAACACCAGCTGGCCACTGGTTATAGGCTTGCTATTTATTAGAAGAATAGGTCAGACTCCTCCCATTGTGTACAATGGTGTCCCTGGACACATCACATCTCTCTTTAGCTGTGGAGTCAGGTAGCACTGAAGTTCAAAGAGGCAGAAGTCTTTGCAGCAGCAAATGATCCCCGAGTCCTAGCAGACTGTACGTTGCCCTCTGGAAATCGTAGAGAAGGTGCTTGTTCAGTAATAGCCTGTGCTTTTTCACAGCTGTCGCTGAAAGACATCTCACTTTTTCCTGGATTGTGGACGCAAATGTGTTTTGTCTTATTAAGAAATACAGCGCAAAAGGACTTTTGTAACATCTGTTGTGCTTCAGCCCCTCCTCAAAACCAGTTAGAAACATTGCCACAATATGCTAATCTGCACAGCATTACAGCAGGACAAAAGGGTTGTGGTAGCAGAGCTTGTCAAGAGTGAAAAGTGTTGGATGGGTGGTTGCTGTAAATGGACGTGGATAAAGCAGAGGCTGTTCCGGAATCTGCAAGGGCTGGGGACAGCAGCAGTGTTGTGATGGGATCCTTGCAGAACCAGCTTTGCAGTTGAGGCTGTAAACTTTCAGGTTTACTAAACTGAGATAATTTGCAAAGGAATGCTCTGTGCTTATCTGAAAGAGGAGTCATGTTTTGGCCTAAAACTAGAAATTGTTTTGGGGTGCTTGTAGCTGTCAGACTGGGTCAGTGCTCCATGGACATAAACGTCTTCCTGTAATCTTTTATTTTTATGCACAATGTTTCGTTTACATGTATATTAATACCTATTTTCATGTCTGTATTTTCAAGTATTTAGTATAAAAGTAGCTTGCAGTTGTGAGTGTAGATGTCTCATTTGAGATCTGCAGTGGACTTCAAAATGTGTACTGAGAGGTATGGCTATAAAACTGTGAATGTTGTTGAGACACCCATATTGGCGTCGTTATCACTGAAGGTCCTAGTTGCATCCTTGGTTCACAGGAGTGCAAAACAGATCTCAGCAATTAGTTTGGAGACGGGAGGCTGCTTCTCTGCTTAGCCTGCATGGTATGAGAGGCGTTTGGGTGCATTAAGAGGAGTGTGGCCAGTAGGTCGAGGGAGGTTCTCCTTCCCCTCTACTCTGCCCTAGTGAGGCCTCATCTGGAGTACTGTGTCCAGTTCTGGGCTCCAGTTCAAGAAAGATGAGGAGCTACTGGAGAGAGTCCAGCGGAGGGCTACGAGGATGGTGAGGGGACTGGAGCATCTCTCCTACAAGGAGAGGCTGAGGG
>Ga0065711_1028251_pt1 | contig 42578 bp, 25 predicted proteins | sample Hoacrofraction12_FD_59098 | JGI IMG/M metagenome (GOLD analysis project Ga0065711, IMG submission 59098) | Hoatzin crop microbial communities from Cojedes, Venezuela - Epithelial fraction 12 v2 (version 2) | ecosystem: Host-associated > Birds > Digestive system > Esophagus > Crop | place...
TTTTTTTTTTTTTTTTTTTTTTTTTTTTTTTTTTTTTTGCCAGGCATCTGCTTTGGCAGCTTCTGCAACATAGTGGTTCCTTTGGCATCTCTGTAGTAAGCTGTGTGCAGCTGTGGCATGGTTATCCACAGGGTCCATACTCTCTGTCAGAGGCCTTTGATGCACAATGAAGAGTTTCATACTTTTTACATGCGAAGCCAGCAAGTAACTTATCTCTTATCAAACTCAGAACTGACTGAAGGCTTGGCTGCTGATGCAAAACTAACTTAAATTTAGTCTTTTGCCCTCTGTAGAACTGTGGTAGTAACTATCAATGTTCTTGGAAGGTTTGCTTTTGATGCTTCATTTTCTTTTAGCATAGTTGGAGATTAGGATAATACAGATCTTTCTGATGTCAGTAGAAATATTTAGCTTTCAATGCACAACCACTCCCAGGACCAAGACCACACTGAGGCAAAGTGCTTTAAGGTATAAAGAGGAGTTGCAGGTTTGGTCTCACATCTGATACATACTCTGGGACCCTCAAATGAAAAATTATACATCAGCAGTATAATATATATGGATACACACTATTAGCCTTACTGGTTAAGTAAGTGAGACCAAAGCCATGGCAGGGCAGATTGACCACAGAGGTGGGTCAGAAGAAGTGAAATTAGCAATCACAGCTGACACAGGAAAAGTGATGACATTTCTATAATTAAGCCACCAACATCAGCTCTGCATGGATGTAACAGAGAGGCTAGTTCTTTGCTTTTAGACATGTCATTTTTCCACTATTACCTGGAAGGTGTTTAAAAAAGCGGCTATCTTCTCTAGAAGTGTCTTACTTGTTAAACTATATGCATATCCCAGTTAGAGCTTCCTAGATCTCATGAGACAGAAGAACATGATACCCTCTGGTGTTCTCTAGGGACCCCATGACGCTTATTCGTCTGACTGAGCGTAGGAGATATGCTGACCTGCCAACATTAAACGATGAAATAGCAAGGTGCACGGGACAGGTGGCTGCGGACACCTGCCCATTGGCTGATCGGCATCAGGCCCTGCTTAAGTAGGCTTCGTGTGGGGTGTTGGTGAACTGCTTTCACCCTAAAACAGTGGACACTGGATGGAGGATACCCTGGCTTCATCCCAGCGTCCTGAGAAGTGAGACGTGGGAGACTTGTCTCAGTCCCTCCCCTCACCCTGTGCTTCAGGTCTGGCATTTCCACCAGGTATGATGTACTTTGGTCTACATGTGTGTCCCTTAGTCTAGCACCGCTTGGGGGAGATGATTACTTATCCAACTATTGTGAGAATTGCCTTTGTTTACACTGCCATGCTGTGCTCTCCCCTAAGGACTGTGAGGAAGCCAGGGTTCATGCTAGTGGAAGAAAAAGTGAATTGGGATTCAATTTTCAGTAAAAGATATTTTTTTTTATAATGCAAATTATTTTACCAGGTTTTGGAGTGACATTCCTGCTCCTTCAGGCCAAGCGTCATCATAAATCCTTTATTTTCCAAACGTTTGATGAATGCTTTTATGGATATTATTGCTATTAATAATGATATGAAAACTATTCTTTTGTTTCCATTTAAAATGTTGGAATGAATATGGTGACTAATTTCTTATTTCATTAAAGTCTTTGTTGCATCCATAAGAATAACCATAGTAGATATCACGCTGTGTATTGTGTCCAGTGGCAGCGTTATACCATGACCACTTTGTGTAAAATCATGTCAGTGAAGAATTACAAGTTTGTGGATTATTTTCACAGCTTTGTAGTTTTACCTGGCTAAAGGGCTAATAACTGCTCTATGAGCCATTCCAACTCAACGACAAATTTAAGATAAATCTTTTCCAGTAACAGCACTTACAAGTTTATTAGACATTGAAAAGTTAAAAGAAAGAAAAGGAAAGATCCAAAAATGGTCTCATGTTCTAGTACGTTTTCTGGGTGGCATCTGCGGTGCCCATCTTTGAGCAAAGCACCTATCTGAAATTCCCAATAACAGGCTCCTGCATAGCACAGGTACAGACACCAAAGGGCGGGCTGGGCTGCAATTGCACTGTCTTAGTGCACAGCCAAGAGGTTTTTGAGTCAGGACAATCTGTTCAGGAAAAAAAACCAAAAAACAACAACTGTTGTCTTACGTATTGCGAGCAGCTACTAGTACAAAAGCATTGTGCTTTCTGAGCTTACCCTCAGAAACATTCTGACTGATTTTGTTTCTTACAGAATGCTTCTCAGAAGTTGTAGATGATTACACTCTCAGACCATCCTATTAGAAAGACGGTCTGAAATCAGCACTCTGACTTACAATATAAGGGAACAATATGTTATTTTGTAAGAAAAGTTGCTGGAGTGGGATGTGGTTTGCTTACTGTCTTAGTTCTTTCATATGATACTAGCTTGTTATTATATGTTGACAGAGTGAAAGCCAAGGAATTTATCTTCAAACACATGCCTTATTTTCTTAGAACCTATTTCCAAAAGCCTAGTAAACCTATTTGGCAAATTACTGTAATTATTTTTTCATTCCCTTGTCCATAGTGGGAAGTACAAGTGTGCAGCGTAATTACAAAGGAATTTGTCCACTGCATAACTTGAGCACACAACCCATCTGTATTTTCCCCTCAGATGCAGACATTTCAGGTTTAAGCTAATAAAACAGGGGGAAAATTGTGCCTATTGCAGAGTGCACTGATTACAGAGTCACTAAGACAGTGGGAAATTTCACAGGTGCGATGGTCCCCCCAAATTATCTGTTTCTCAGCAAAATGAAAATAAATAATTTTTAATTCTTTCCTTAGGACAAACACATTTGTTTCATTAGAAGTGAAGGCACACTAAATGACCTCAAATGTTGATAAGGTGTTGTGTAAATTGACCAATAGCCTTCAAAATAAGGCATGCTTAACCAGTATGTGACCAAAAATAAGTGAAGTGCCTTATGTGAACTATGATAAAAGTCCATACTATTTTTTATGTTGACTTTAAGGATGATCCCTATGTTTCCTTGAAATTCCTTCAGTTTGCTAGTGTCAGGACAATCACTCTCAATGAGGAAGCAGAGGCCTTGGTGAAACGGTTAAATAAACATATAGTTATTGTCCAGCTTTAGAAAAGGATATTAGATTACATACCAGGAAAGCGGGCCATGCCTGTTTTCAGCGTTAAAGTACATCTGAGTCTCCATTGTCCTGTAGCACTGTGTTCAGTTTTGATTACCTACTGCCCTGAAGTTTGGTTTATTTATCTAAGTGTTATTCCAATATAAACTCACTGAGATCAGATCTGCCCTCGGTCCCACGAAGGCAGCTCAGTGGGAAACGTGACTCAAGCGCTCAAGGACAGAAGCGAATCCATTACCATTTTCTGAGGTATCTGTGTGTTTATTTTTACACTCAGATTTTTTGAAGTCCTTTCAAATAGGATGAGTAGTTTTTATAATGGGAAAGCCAGTTATAACACGTGATTGAAACTTTAATAAGCTTTCACACGAGCAGTAGCAATTCTAATGATTTTTAGTTGGTGAGGATCTTCACAGAAGATTTTGTGTTAGATATATGTGTGCATATGCATATGAAACCATGGAGGTTTAACAAAACAGGGGCACTGAACAAAACCAGAATAGTATCAGTTATTCATTATCAAGATAGTACTAACAAGAATATTAGACATTTGTTGGAAAATAGAAAAAAAATGGCCATTATATTGCAAAGGACCTTATAACTTTCTCCCATATGCCACTTCCTCATGGTCAGTCCAGGTTGCCCCATACCTGACCCTACAAGCTTGGTGGCACCAGTGAAATCTCCACAGCGACTGCTGCAAGGCTGGGCTTTACCTATCATCCTCGTATGCCTACCGTCCTTGTGATGCTGGGCTTGGTGCCTCCACACATGCCCTGCCACGAGATCTTGGCACCAGAGTAGTCAGACTGGGTGTGAAGAAAGCAGGAGAGAGAATCCATGGGGGAAGCTGGATGTGGGGAACGAAGAGTGATTCTGGGGTCAGCATGAATTTGGCATAGTGGCCCAAGGGAGTACCGGGGCAGGAGAGGGAAGGAGAAGCAAGAGGATGAGTTTGCAAACTCAGTCAGGGCTGGGTGATTGATTACTGGAAGGAGAATAAAGAAAAGGCAGAAATGGAATGAGAAGAAAATGTGACCTGGGAGAAAGAGGAGAGAGAAGAGAAGATGGGCAGGAAACACAGGTGATCAAAGAGACGGTGGGAACAGAGAAGGAAGGAAAGTGGATGGGAAAGCATGAGAAGAGAAAAGGGAAGTATGAAGAAGATGGTGGCTAGAAGGAGTGAATCAGATGACTGACAGAAATAATGTATATGACCATGGTGGAAGGGCCTCAGATAAGCACAGCAGCAACGTCAATGTGAGATTAAAAGCAAAAAGTAACAAAAAATATTCTTCAGTATTTAATTCCGTGATTGGCTTTAGCTATCAAATGACAGAAAACAGCTGCATTTCATAAAGCAACAACTGGGCTGCAGTTGTAACCTAATCCTTGCATTCGACACTTAGAAAAAAAATATTTTCCCTGCACATGTGATCCAGTTACATGACTGGTACCACACTGATGACATCAGTGAAGTTGTAAACTAAGTTGTTAATAGCTTCTTTTGTCTTTGTGTTTTTCCCTTGTATCTTTTGATCAAAGACAGAAAGGACAGGTTTTAAAAGGCTGAACATTGTCTTTCTGAGTTGATTTAATCTAGTTTGTGTCCCCCTTGCCCCCCAAATGTACGTACCATTGAAAAATAAAATCTTTACTAAAAAAGATCAACTAAGGAATGAAAAGAAGCAGTAGGTGAAGATAAATATTGATCAAAAGTTAAATAGTTAAACCATTTTTTTTCAAGAGCTTAAAACTTATGATCTTGTATACAGGAATGTGAAATCCGAAAATATTTTAGCAAAGCAGTCAGCAAAGTTCTTTAGACATGCTCATCCACTGCTTCTGTCACTTGCCCAGTGTACTAAAGCTATTATTATTCTCTGTCTGAAAAGGCAGCATTTCTTATGTGTAATCCTAAAGTTAACGTCCTCGCTGAGGAAGACATGTAAATAAATGAGCTGTTCTGTTTCTTTCAGAAAATCTAAAGCAGGACATTCCGTGACATTGTGTGCGTTCATGGTGGTGCTTCTCAACCCCACTCATTTTGCAGACATGGCGCGGAGGAGTGCAGAGCGCTGAAGGGGGTTTTGGAGTGGCGGGCTGCTGCCCATAGCGGTTTCGCAGGCTGCAGGACAGAAGAGAAATGAGATGTGTCCAGTGACAACACATTTACCTTGCTACCATGTAAACTTCTGGAGTTCATTATTAGAAAACACATTGTGCTAAATTACATCCCTACAAAATGGAATGTATTGTGGTCTTACCTGAAAAAATCCAGACAATAAATTGAACAGATCTGGTCAAAAGATTAAACCAGCCGTGAATCTGCAACTTCAAGGATACTAAGTGTTTCCTACCTGGTATTAAGGCCACTTAGCCAGTAGTTTGCAAATTAGCTAATTAGCTAATTAGCTTAGCTAATTTTTATACCTTCTTGATTTTTTTTCCTTTTAAGTAGTAACCTAGGAAAATTTATATTGGTGTGAATTAAAATGGATCAGTTAAACAACACCACACATTTGCAAAGAAAATTACCATAATCCCATGGAGTTCACTCACACTCTTTAAGCTGCAAGGCAGATACCATTTCCATGGTCCACCTCCTAGCTTCAGTTGTCCACAGCAGTTAAAACATTGCAGTGTACTGTACCTCTCACCCAGTCTGCAAGCCCAGATTCCTTCCTAAATCCCTGTGGTGAGGAGCCCCAGCCCCTAAAGTAGGGAATGCTTAAATCAGTATGCCACTTCAGAGGCACAAGAAATAAATCCATTGGAAAGCAGGAGTCATTAATTCTGATGCTCGTGGAATTGCATGTTTACCTGTGAAAACATTTTTAATCTGACATCCTTAAATTACTTCAGCTTCTACTTTGTCCCATATGAAATCAGGCTTTATGAAAAATTCTGCAGGTGATTAATTGGTTTCAAAGCCTTCCGAATACACTCAGTATTTCCACTGATATTAGTCTTCTTTTCACAGGAGAGAAATGAGGTTACTGGAAAGCATATTGCACCAGCCTTCTTCTTCTGGATTAAACGTGCTTGAAATAAATGTCATTCCTTTTCCCAGCCTACAATTTACCATTTCATAGTGAGAAAACTTATTATCTTCATTTCATCACTGTGTTGTGTAACATTTTTCTCTGTCATTGCACAAAAAAAGTATATGACATATTAAAAATGGAAATATACTTCTCAGAGACCAAACTCTGTTACACGCACACTGCAATTATGTGCAACTTTATTAGGCATTTCACCAGCAGTATCAAAAGAACTTGGAGCCTCATTAAATATAGGATTTAGGTGCCTAAAGAGACATCTATCTCCTTTTGTGGGATTTGGCAAACTAGGTTCAAATCTGCAATCCAACCTTTCGTGCTCAGCTACTACCCATGCTTGTATTCACTAGACTCCAAAGGCACCAAAGGATTTGACCTTGCAGCTCTTTAATTGCTTAGAGCTGTTGTTCCGGGCATTAGAGGAACTGTCCTATTTCCGACAGGACCAAATGGCTTTGCATCAAGCTCACACCTACCAAAACTATTTCATTCCAGAAATTGCAAGTGAAATCCCTCTCACGTAACCTTAGATAACTACCATGCCAAATAAAGGCTAAGCAGTTAAACTAGGCTACCTCCACAGCTAATGTGGGGAAGCAGGCACTTTCAGAGCGCCGTCCCTCTGATCCACTTCAGTCGTCTGCATTAGGATGCGAGATGTTGCCATTACTCCAGTCACGGTACAGGACGTCTAAGCAGACCGGTTCAGATTTAGATGTCTGCACTGTAATACTCAGATGAATCCCCAAATATGTGTCCCTGCCATTTTACATGACACAGTGAGATATTGTAATAGACATCATCGTGGAAACTAGGCACAAGCTGGCACACGGAAGTGATGCAGGGCTTTGCAGTAAACACATGTCAGTTCAGCAGAATTACCTTGCATACTTGACCACACAGACGAAACCATACTACTGCTCATCCTGGTAGTACCTAAGGGATTTATGTGTCCTTCAGTGTATTGTGTATATACGTATAGCATATTAATATAGTGTATCATGCACTATGTAGGTCCCTTACTAGGCCTGGCACAGCAGAAAAGCTCAAGAAGTATCCAGCACACCAGAAGCATAAATCACCTTATGAAATTCACTTCTTCATGCCTTTGACAACAGTGTGGTCTCAGCCTCCTTTCCTATCATCACTACTCATATGCCAAGGGCGAGAGGAGAGCCTGAGAACCTGGGCCACCTTTCCCATTCCCAGAAAGGATCCATGGGGGAAGCTGTGGGAGGAGCCTCCCATCCTTCCTGTGCTGCAAAGACCGCTAGGGCCCTAGTCCAGAAGAGCTGAAAGCAAGACCCTGACTCTGCAACCTGGTGCTTGCCTGGAGCACGAGTCCTGGGCCCCGGCCAGTAACAGCTGTAGCACACAGACCAAGCTTGTGTCCCATAACCTGCATCCTTGTAGAGGAACTGTGGATATTGAGAACAATATGAAGATTCAGTGGACCATTAAAAATTACCCTCCAGCCTTATGAAAGCTAGCATACTCCTTTAGCCTCCCTATTATTGATAAGCCAAGGAGATATGGTATTAACGACACAAATACACAGCATATTTAACACCATTCAGTAATGATGGAACAGGAGAAACGTGCTTTCTTCAAAGATCTTCTACACCCTTTTGTCTTTTGTAGCGCTGAATAGGAAGACTGGCTCAACTATTCACATCCCAGCACCATATCAGTGTGTTCAGTTATAACATGAGGGATATGCTCTAGTCTCACAGAAAGAGATCTTACAGGAAAACTTACTGGAGAAGTAATCTCTTATGGCCATGGATTTAAAATATATATATAATCTTAGGGCCCTAGCCAGTACATGATAATTTAATTTACTACAACTGTGACTAAGTTTAATGCCCCCATAGACAGTGAATGCTGAGTGCCAGGAAAAACAGAACTATTGCATGATCACACATTATCAGGTGAAGGTTTGTTTAAGGCAACCTGGCACCATACATCTTTATTAGCTCATCACAGGTGACTTGAGAAGAGCTTAGGGCTAGATCCAAAGACACTGTAGGTGGAAGGATCTCTCAGAAGATGAGTGGAGGTCTTCTTGTTCATCACAGATGGCCTGGCCCAGTGAAACCACACTCCATTTTATTCTGTGACGCTGCTTTATGAGTTTGTTCTGCTTCTTTGGAAAAAGATGCCACAGCTTGGCTGCGAAGTGAATGAGAAAGTAGGTGTGAAGTTCAATATGTATGAGAACTCTCAGAGACTTGTCTTTCCTTGACCAGGTGTGAAAATCTGCAGGTCTACTTCTGTAGCCTCTTTCTCCTGGACATATTGAAGTTAATAGCACACAAGAAACAATTCAGCTGCAAGTTTCAGCAGGTTTTAAATATTGCTAAGTGTTTTTTGTTAATTTCCCATAATATTTTCACACTGTAAAAGGATTTTCTTTTTTATTGCAACACATTATTGTACACTGCATGCTCATAATTACCTAATATTTCCTGCTCTATAGATTTCTCTTGATTGTTAATATTAAAAGGCTTATTAAGATCCTCTCTATCAGCTTATAGCCTGTGCGTATACTTAAAGGGCTGGCAAACCTGGCATAGGATAAATGTCACTTTTAAAATAAGTTACAGAAAGAGTAAAGTGGAGGTTAAGAAATAGAGATTAGAGCGTTGAGTAAATATCGTGACTGCCAGAATCAATTGAAAATGAGCATTCTTGTTGGCCTTAGTCAGAGTGAAAAGTGAATTCTCCTCCCCCAAGCCCGGTCCCAGAGGAGTACAATCAGGATTGTACTAATGAGCAGAAAACTCGCAAGGTAGGGGTGATGTTTCCTTCAGAAACACTATATGCATTGGTACTCTGAGTCCCCTAAGGACCTAAAATCTGTTATTGTTCCTCCTGGGAGGTCCGTTTACACTTAACACACATCTGGCTTAATTAGGTTGACAGCTGCTGCAGGTACTATTGGACAAGGTCCAGGCATCTGAGTGCATTAGCATTTGTTTAATGGTTTAACCTTTCATAATCTGATCTCCACTGTGTAAATGAACCAAAGAGATATCTTTTATTACTTGTTAATGTGTGTTGTGTGTGTATGCACATATGCACACTCACGCAAACATGCAAGCAGTCCACATCAAATGTGTCCTACCGTGCACTGAAAATCAAAATCTTTTCCAACTGTAAACTTTTGATGAAATAAATCTAGCTCCAAATTAAGCAAAAATTAACAAGATTAACAGTGAAGACAGCAGCAATCACACGGTATATAAAGACAGAGGAAAATGTAATCACTTTCACGTACAGAAAGCAGCTACCACATACTCATAACCACATTTTGTATAACTATAGTTTTCATGTTTTAATTAAAAAGAAACAAACCAGAACAGAGAAAAAGGGGTTATAGTTTTTGCTGCCTACATAAATGAAGTCAACATAGAGGGTGGTCCAGTGCAGACTCATGTTTGGCAATACAGCTCAACGTTCTTCATATTTTTTAAATAGATCCAATGAATAAAATAGGCCTGATTCTGTCCCCAATTTAAAACAGAGTAATTCATCCAAAGTCACTGGAAATAATCTGGTTTTACACTTGTGTACCTGAGGGAAGGATATGGCTCAAATGGTTAGGCATGTGCTTTGTTTCCTCAAGAGAACCCTTTCCTCATATCCACTGAAAGCATTTTTTTCACTTTTAGGTATTCTTTTATGTCTAATTGGCTTCTTTCCACAGTAACTCCCTGTAAAAATAGCCTTTGGCAAGGCAGCCAACTTCAGCACAAGCCCAAACCTTATTACAGAATCACAGAATGTTAGGGGTTGGAAGGGACCTCTGTGGGTATCATTGAAAGCAAAACCAAACCCAAAGGCACCTTTCCAACTCCAATCAGCTTGCTTTACACACTGACGTGCTAGTTTACCTGACAAATTATTGTTCACCTTTCTAGTGGCTCCCAGCCTGCAATATTCCATGTGTTTGGGGACTTTAAACATCAAAACAAAGAAAATCTTTGTATAGTGAAGCATCCCATTTAAATATGAATAAACCAAGCCCTTCAGAATGTTCTATTTCAGCGTACATTCTCACCATAGCTTTACGGTGCATCACATCTTCTCTGTGGCTTGGTCCAGCTAGAGGAAAGCAGACTTCTGTGCTTGCCATGTAGTGAGATATCTCTTTGGCTGAGATACTGCAGCGTTGTGCTGCATTGCTGAGGATCAGAGATTTGAGCTCTGCTACAGAACACATCCCAGCACTGGACCCTTCTTTTAAGAGATGTGTTTGGATTTTTTTTGTCCTTGTGGGACATTTTGTCATTGCCTGCTCTACGCACAGCTCTCTCAGGTCGTAATGCATCTTGGTGAAGCAGGTCAGGGTACCAGCATCACACAATACTGGCTGCATGAGAAGCATAATTAGAAACAGTACATATACTGAACATCTTTGACTTCCCTGTTTCAGGGCAAGAGCATAGAGACCACATTCTCCAATTGCATACATAGTAGATTTTCACACTCGAATTACCTTTTAGAAGGGAATTTTCTTCTCTGTTTAAGTGAGTAAACTTCTTTATGAGCAGAGTAAACAAAGCTTTAATGAGAATATTGTGCTTATTGACCGGATCAGGGTTTCAGGTTCGTTAGGCAGCTGCTGTCCAAGCAGCTTTGGTGCTTATAGTGCTTGTTATTTCATGTGTAAGCTCTCTTAAGTCATCTCTAAATCACGCAATAGAGTTTGGTACACAGACTCCTGTGCTAGCAGAGTAGTGGCTATGTTGGAAAATCCACCCTGGGACACACAAGCCCATGAGGAATTAATGCAAGATGTATTGTGATGTACCCTAGCTCAGTTCAGCAAGTGTCACATACTTATGTTATTGGCTAAAAAAAAAGAGCAACTGATGTAGTATGAGGGAAAAAAGAGAGAGACTTGAGGAACATACCGGGGCCTTGAATATTTCGGGAAAAGTTTAAAGATGAAAAAAAGATGCCATAGCCCTTTATTTCCTGGATCACACAGAGTCTCACGAAAATAGATAAGCACGCAATTTTCCCTGGTGACTCTCACACAAATTGATCTGCTGGAAGAGATACAGTTCTGCTGCATAGTGTAGTTTCCTATATCACTTAATATCCTTTTTACTGGCATACCTGGAGGAAGTTTGGGGGAATATTTTTGTCTCCTGCATTTAAACAGTGCCCAGTTCCTCACTAAATATAATACCTTTCAGACTGATAAGTCTCCTGCTGAACCTGTCTACTAGTACGACAGCTTAAAATTCTGTTTCCACAGATAGATGTAAAAAGCTGTTGCTGAATGTTAACAAAAAACAAAGAAAAATGGAGTTGGATAACACAGTTTGATAACATTTGGCCTCCACAGCTTTGTGCTCAGGAGGAGTTCTACGGGAAATTGATTTGGGACTATTTAAATGCTTAAAATTAGCTACATACTTCAATACTTTGCTGAATTGCTGCCTCACCCCAGAGAGAAAACAGCTCACTGTAATCTCGTTGGTATCAGATTTCCATTCCCAGACTCCCTGAAAAATCAATGTACTGCATGAAAATCAATCCCTGTTCAAAATGTGACTGAAAATGTTTTAATTTTTGATGAAAGGTTGTTTCTAAGAATATAAAATCCAACTATGCTGTGAGGCAGCTAAAATATAATCCTACAATACATCTGCATGTCTGATTGCTTACCTTGGTTTATGTTGTGTGCTTCTGCTTGTATTCCTGGATGATTTTCGGAAGGGGTTTCTGGAGGGGGTCTGTACCTTTTGTCTCCTAATATGTGCTGTTGTGTGCACGGACTACAACTAATAACAGCAGCAACGATAACAACAGTTTTTAGATTGTTCTTAAAGGGGGAATGAATCACTGCCTATGGTTTGCAAGTGGAGAAATGAGGGCACAGAGAGCTGAAAGTACTGTGACTAAGAGCCACGGCTGGTAGATGAAGGAGAGAGACAGAAGTATGTCTCCTGAGACCAGATGTAGCATTTGAAGTACACCGTCTTTCATTAGAAATCCTGGCAATCACTACGAGGTGTCATTAACTTCAGTTGGTTATATATGTTATCAAGGAAGTGCAGCGCCTCGAGATAAACGGTCTATGTCTCTGCCATCACATCAACACCCTAATTGTGTGCTAAGTCTTTTCTTTCCTCTGATCAAGGGCAGTCATTCTGGAGAGCATGGAGTGACTCGGGACACCAAGAGGGGCCAACTTATTTCAGCTGTGCTGTGCTCAGTTCACATATGTGTGGGAAAACACAAAAATCCATAGACAGTACTCATCCACTTTTGGGTAACGATTGCAAAGGTGTTCCAAGCGTCCCTCCAAAATAAATCCCAACTGTGACCATAAAAGTTGAAGCAAGTTTATGGCATAACTGAACAATTTTTTGGTCATAAAATTGAAGCTTGTTTCTCTTCTTCAAGTCATGGCTAAGTTCAGGTAGAAAACTCTGTGAAGCAAGCAAAAAATGAGAAATGGACAAATGACTGGGTGTGTGGTGCAACGGAGAAAGAATAATTGAAAATGATCCCAGAGTACAAAGACCTGCAAAACAAAAAGAATTATGGCATTTTGAGAAGTACCTTCTGGAGAGGAAGGATGTATTTAAGGGACATAACCTTACAGTTCTTGTAAACACTTTCCTAATAAGACGTTTTTCTGTGTTAATGTTGCTAGTTGGCTGCCTCAGTGGCCAAGACCGAGAGTCCTGGACAGTAGGGATAAGCCAGATTAGAGACCCTCCTCATTTTTGAAATGGAAACCATATGGCAGGCTTTAAAATCTCAGTCATGGACTGGATCTCTCCCCACATATTTTAAATTTTACATTAAATATCTCCAAGGTAATGTTAATAATGAAGATGGTGGACTGTACTGAAGAAAAATGACATGAAGTATTTCCTGTTACTAAAATCGCTTTGCGTAATACTGAAAATGCATTTCCAGTATTAGCAAGACACATGGTATTACAAAATCAAGCAATTTTGTATAAAACCAGCACAGGACTGTAAGTTGTGATTCAGTCACAACAGCTTGACACCTACCCGAGGACAATGGGGTTAGGGAGTCAAATTATGAATCCTCCCTGCTGAGGCGAGTCACCAAATTTTGCCCATCTAACTAGCACCCCTCTGGAGAACAAATATAGCAAGAAATGTTTCTGTTACATGGTGCCTCCTTTACTGGGAGGGAAAAGGCAATACAGATATCTGTTGACTCTGGGGAAAGGTGCTGCAGAGGGGGAAGGGCTGTTACAAACCACTCAGCTAAAGCCCTCTGTCAGTGCCATCCCAAGGGCGATCCTCCTCAGTCGTGTCTGTTGCCAGTATCTAGGTGAAATACAAATACTGAAATAAGAATTTAAAGCCCCATAGCACTTAAGTAAAGGAAAAGCAAACAAGTGCTTGTCCCTGAGAATTAATTTTAGACTTTGGGCTAAAACGCTCTACTGTTGAACTTAACTGCTTTCACTTTATTGGGATCAACCACTCAGCTTTGGACAAGTGATAAATTAGATGTGCTCATACGCTGCCTCAGCCCACCACGGTGACATGAGAACTAGGCTGGCTCTTCCCACAACCTACACTGCAATTTGAAAACTGTAATCTAAGGCAAGGAGTCCTCAAAAGGCTGCCTTTCCCCATCAATTGATAGGTCTGTGTGGGTAAGGTGGAGGTCTGAAGGCGATATGAAGATTTTTAACAGCAGGAAAGGTGGAAAGTTGAAATTCCTGCTACTCTTTCCCGTTTTCAGCTTCAATGGACAGGCTTCGTGCAGAAAACTTCTTACCACGTGAAGGCATTCACCTCTTACAGCTGTCCCTAATTCAGACTCCTGCAAGACTAGCAGGCTTGCTGAGGCAGTCCTGTGCTCCCTCTGCTCACCACCAGCGGCTGTCATGGGCTGGAAAAGGGGGATTGCAGAGGGATCTGATTTTTTGTACTGGGGCTATCACCACACACTTTAGTTCAGTGAACAAACTGGAGGGAACTTTTATTGTTGTTGTTCCTGAGATATGATGGCTTGTGCATGATTTCTCTGTCTAAAGAGGGTAATAGCAACTTCTCTTGCCTTGGACCTCTGGCTGTTACTGTGGTTCTGATTTTTCATTACTGAGGTTAGTGCTTCCGAGCAAAAACTACCATCCACAGTCAGAAAATAGCATGAGACATGGTCACAGTCAAATATGAACTTGGGAATTCAATTCCCTCCAATTTAAAGGTGAAGCTTAGGAAAATAATGCAGTTGGATCTCAAAATTTTAAAAAGCCACAACAAAACACTGTAAATATCTGGGAAGTGGTGTGTTTAGCGGACCCATTTTCTGTTTTGTTTTGGTCTTTCTTCCTGCAGTGGAGGAAAGCACAGCATGCAGTGGAATGAAGTCTCCTGATGTCTTCTTTGAACTGAAAATCTATAGATTCCATATATTGAGACATGGCCAGAGCCTAAACCCATGTAGCTCATTTAACAGAGGGCACTACAGATATGGTGGCAGCTACAGAGCATTTTATCCATCCAGGCCTGCTATGACACAGGTCACAAAGTTACAGTGAAAAAACAACAGTCAATGTTCTTATTTTACTGTTTTCTCCCTCATTTTAAAATAGATGTATATATCAATTCATGTCTCTCCACATTGTTAGACAGGAATATTTAAGAGGGATATAGGGTTTTTCATCATCCTCCAAGATTTCCAGTGAAGTATAATTTGAATACAAACATCTGGGTTGCTTGGACCAGCCTTTTTTTACAGATAGCAGTTGTCCAGTTGACTTCGCAAAGCCAACAATTACATGAGACAAACACTATGTAGCTCTCATTTAGTTAAATGATTTAAAGCCACATGTTTCCTACACCATTGCCTACTATTAGAGAGGAAGTGCGTAGTTTCAAGTTTGTTGAATTTGGGCCACCATTTTTAGGACCAGTAGATCGCATCACTTCCTCAAGGATGAGTCAACCAAATGTGGAAGATGGAACAACAGATATGGTCTTGCTCTTTCCCACACAGTGTTTTCCTTCCTTTTTTTTTTTTTTTCAGCATTACGTATTTTCTCACCTACCATGGAGGATAAAATCTGGTTTTATGCAGTCACTTAACATGTTAGCCTTTGTGACGCTAAAAATAATGCATTTAAATGCGATATTTGTGACTATGTGCCCAGCGTGCAAAACCCTACACAGCATTTCCTTACACTCAAATTAGGCCTAAGGGATTCTGACTGCAATTATGGTGTTGACTAGGTTAGTACGATTGGTTAAAAATGCAGGGATATTTCATCATTAATTCCTGAGGCTCATGGGTTATGGACTCAGTGAAACAGACTGCGGAATTAAGGGCAGGATATGAAAAGCTAGTTCAGTTATACCCAATGATAAAAGCAACGGGAAATATTAATTATTGAAAACTCAAAATAGTTCATGGCAGTCATAAAATCAGTTGAAGCAAATGGATACAGATTTGCAAGACAAGTGAAAAACATGATGAAGCAAATGGGAAATGCACCTATTGCAATAGACAGGCCCTCCAAAAATGCGGAGAATTTTGGATGTGGTATGAAAAGGTTGAAGCACACTTTTCATACAACAGTTGCCTTTTGTAACTGAGTATACATACAAGCAAGAACAAAAATTACGTATGTACCTAAGGTGATGCTGAGTGTTCTGTGAACAAAATGGAAGGCTCAAAATATAAAATTAGTATTTATATGTATACTTATAAAATATGAAATAAATACTTCACTGAGAAATCTGCTAACTTATGACTATTAACATTTCTGAAAAGATATTATTTTCTGGTACTATGCTTCATGTATAAAATACATTGCGTGCAGTGTGCCAACAGCTATCTGCTTGTAAAAGCACGTGTTTTCAAAGTGCAGATAGAAACCACTGCACTACAAATAAAACTAGAGTAGGACAGATAAAATTTCTCAGCAATAGTCCATATGTTCTACTTAAAAAGCAAAATCAGTAGATAAAATGGTCTTTAATTGACAAATTAAATTAATTTTATACTTTTTGGGTTTCTTCACACAGGTTTTTTATGAAGTATTTTCTCATTTAAACAGAGAAAGAGTTGTCTGAAACCTGATAGGTTTGGAAAAGAAAAGAGTCTAGGTATTCTGGTGAGGAAGGGTTTCTCTAGGTTAAATTAGTCATAACTTGTTCTTGGAAAAACATACAAAGAAAGGATAAGTCAAATTCTTCTATAATATGCATGTAGACAAGAACTGCACTTGAAGATTAATTATCTCATTATTTTGCTAATATGCTGTAATTAACTGAGCTATAGCACTGAAATTACTAAATGTGGGATTACTATTCCAGATTTGAATTAGTCTGTATCTCAGAAATGTTCTTCACTACACCTCAGCTTTAGGACATAAGACTAATTAAATTACCACTTTATTTGCTGCAGCTGCTTCATAAATTTGCACTTCAAAATAGTTCCATCATTCACCATGTCATTTCCTGTGTTTTGTAATTATTGGCTGGTAAAAAATTAAACCCAAGGAGTTTAACAATAGCACAGTAGCTTTTCCTTACACTCAAATTAGGCCTAAGGGATTCTGAGTGCAATTATAGTGTTGACTGGATTAGTACAATAGGTTAAAAATGCAGGGATATTTCATCAGCTATTCCTGAGGCTCGTGGATTATGCCCAAGAAAATGAAGCTTTAATTTCATCTAAGTTTTTTCCATTGTTTCTCAAGGTGGGGGGGAGAGGGGAAAAGCAGTTCAGTAGTTATACAGGATTGGGAAGGCAGAACAGACTGAATGAAACAACATCAGCGGGATTTTCACCATTACCTTCAAAGAAATCACGCTTTCAGCTTAATCTACACTTCTTCTAATGTCAGCAACATATTACATTAGGTTTGAGGGGAGTTCATATTCACTTTGCAGATGGTCTAAATAAAATTTATATATTTTTCCTATTTCCAATATTTCACCTTTAGTTGTGCAACTGCTAAAAGAAGAGGAAAAAAACTTCGAACTCCCTGTTAAAGCTGGATATGAGAGAATAACTTCACCAATACCAAACCTACTTGAACTTTTGCCTTTTGGAGAGGTTATATCTTAAAGCGACATATTACTATGGCAGTTTGCTACAGATCACTACTCCTGTAGTGCAGTCAGGTACAAGCAGCCGTGCTTGTCTGGTATTTTAATACCTGACTGCTCCAAGTCAGATGTCATTCCAGAGCTATTACCATTACTCGAAAATAGCTGGAATGATAGCTGTAGGCAGTCTACCATTTTCAGCAGAGATATTGGTTTCTGGGTAGTCCTGAAATGTGCAAAGCCACGCTATAGTATTTCTTCTAGACATGATTTCATTTATAGGACCTGGTTATCAGTCCCCATTGGCATTCTTTATAATCATCTGCTGTATGCAAAGATGCAATATCATTAAAATGACATTATTATTCATGAATACATTTGGAAAATCTCATTCATCATACATCCCTTAGAAAAACTAAAATAACAAATATAAGCAAGGTCATTCCCCTTTCTGGGATGTTGCAAATTGGAAGCATCATGACTAACCTTTGTGCTTTGCTTATGAAAACACTTATTTTCATTCTTATCTTTTGTGGATTTTAGGCCTCTTGAATGCGGTGGACAGAATGTTGCCTCAAATTACCAAAATAAATTGTGGATCTTCTCTGCCATTCTCCTGAGGCAACAAACATCCTATCAAAATTCCAGGTGGGGAAGCCCTCTTCCCACAGCAAAATGATTCAGGATGTTTCTATAGAGGGATTTCTGCCTTATAAGCTCTATTACTTCTTGGTATCATCCAAAGGTCACTTGAATGAAGCAGAATACACACATTTGTGACAAGTCAGTGACACTAGGAGACATTTCACAGCTATGAAACAGAAGGATAATCTTCCCAAACTACAGGAAAACATTCCTGCATAAAAAGGAAAAAAAAAAACAAAACAAAACATGAAATATTCTGAGTTTGGAGAGATATTAATTAAAACCTGTGGGAAATGTAGGCAATATGGATGGACCCTTTTAAAGAAAACTGACTTTTTAAAGAAGTTACATTTGACAAAAAGATTGTCAAACTTAAATCTTCAGTTGAGTCATCAGTGGCTATCAGTCATCATAGCTCCGTCTGTTTGAGTGCCACTGTCCCAACACACAGCAGTTGTGACTCTGACTTCTCAGTGTTTTCATAAAAGATTGATATAGATGATTGAGTACTTTTACAGGTATGCACCATCTCAGAGATAATATCCAATATTGGATAAAATTGTTCTATTGATTGAAAGATATAGGAGGTTCTCTGTGTATTTTTATCACCAGAAAACCCAGCCATATTCATCATACCTATAGAGCAAAGCAGATGCAGCAAGATTAATTTCTGGTTTTTTCAAGGATGTCACCGTATAAATATATACTCCTTGCAAAAACTGCATTGTAAACCGCTTCGTATTTCCTGAATGGCTAAAGTTCCCTTGTAGTAACCATGAAAATTCACTTTTACAAAAAGTAACAGGAAGTAGCAGGCATCAGCAAACCTGGCTCAGAGGGATTTCAGAGTGCTCAGAGGTATTTCAGAGTGCAAATCTTCATCTTAACATTGATTCTTTAGCTAAGATGGGACCACAAAAACCCTGAACATTACTGCATTTTTGGAGCAGTCCAGATCCACATCCATACATGGGTTTCACAGCTTAAGGTAATCTCTTTTAGAGTAAATGAAATCTCATCCCAGAACTGAATTAGCATTTTTAACTCTATCACCACTTCTTTCCCCTCCTGCCCAAAAAGGAAATTAATCCTATTAACAAGAGGTTCAATCTGTAGTATTCTGTGACTGCATACTCTTGTCCAGGGGCAGGAAATTGGTCTCAGTGATATGACCATCAAATCTGTAGTATTCTGTGTCCAGAGATCAAAACTGCTGCAAGTTAATTAATTCCTACATCTCCGTAATGGATGTAGTTCTGGTAATAGTGTATTCAATAAAAGAGGTGATGAAAGAGATTATTAAGTATGCTGGAAAAGCGAAAAATGCAATGACAATAGTTAGAAAAGGTACAGAGTAATATGGTGAATGCAATTTGCTCAATACACTTAATGTTGTCTATAAAAAATCTCATTCTGTTCTCACCAGGGAAGCAGACTATGTTGTATGCACTGTCTGCGGAGTCTGTCAGCAGTTTAATGTGACCAAACTAAATGACTTCCCCTGCATCTATTTAAAATACTCCCAAAAGATGTCATTTCTGGGTGGACAGCTTGTATTAAGGCAAAGAAATACAGGAGGCATACTAAAAAGTATTAGGCTCATGTATACAAACACATTCCATAATGTTAAGCATGCAAAGCTTATTTATTTTGCCTCCCATATTCAAAATGACATGGGAAGACACCCAACTCCTCATTTATTATTCTTCTTAATTATGCTCTACATGTGTAATGTGGTAGTTAGTGGTTAGCGGTGAAAAAGTATTTATGCCTAAAAAGCTTCTTCAGAATTGAAGCAAATTGCTTCATTAGCATCTTCACCACCCCAGAAACAAGGAAAATGGGAGTGGGAATATACAATGGATATATTGTGGTGTTACATGCTTTTATGTTTTACTGTGTGTTAAGTATTTTTGATAATTATTGTGTGTCGGCTCTCTAAGACGATGAACAGGCAAATTCATTTGTCTTCCATGTCTCAAAGGACATAACAGCGTGCTGAATCAGCCCATTAAATATCAGTGGTGCACATGTTGACTTTTATCCTTTTCTACCTCTGATTAACCAGGTGCTGATGAAAATCAAAACATAGAATTGTGTGTAAGAACAGTGAAAACTTGTTAGATGCTGAAATGACAGAAGAAAAAATATTCAGAAAGGCTCAGCAGTCAGCAACACCTAAAATCCCTGTCTGGATTGTACAGCAGACAGCCATGGCTGCATCCTGCGGTCCATGACACCCCTGCCCATCTCTGAGGAGGGATGGGAAAATGTAAAAGCCCTTTTACTTTATCCCAGGTGAATCCAAACCCACCAGGCCTGTAATTGGGACCAGCGTAAGGACGTGTGCTCCTGCCAATCCCGTGTTGCCATATGTCCCCCTTCCCAAGCCGTCCCGTGTTACCATCTGTCCCCACGCCAGCCCGGCCGCTCAGGGCCATCTGCTTCTGCCTGACCCATCCCATGGGGCCGGCTGTCTTGCCCCTCTCCAGGCTGGTGCAGCCACACACCTTTTCTGGAGGTACACAAATTCCTACCAGCCATGGGTAAATATCTGCTAAAAGGGGCAGAAACCATGAGCAGCAACCTAGAAAAATCAATTTGTTCTCTCTGCATTTTTTAATCAGTGTCTAGTTCAGGTTTCAACATGAAACCTGTTTTTGCAAGTGCCCAAAAGTTTCAGCTCTGACATTTTACTGAAACTCTGAGCTCAGGGGGCAGAATTGGAATGAGGAGATGGTGGGAATTTTTTTTGCAGTCTGCCCATTACACTAGTGCCATGTAGGAGCTCATTTGAGAACACAAGGAGTTTGCAAATCTGTTCCTGGACCTTCGTAAAAGCCTGGCTTTGAATCATCAGAGTTATTAAGCTCATCTCAAATGTAGTACTGTTAGTCTGGTGGCACACAAGGAAATAATCCCATCTATTGCCCAGCTTTTTGAAAAGTCTGAGTCTAGAAAGCTATATTTAACCAAATGAGTGGAAAAAACGGAAACACTTTTAAATTCCTATGAAAAAGCCATTTCCTTGGTCACTGTGGGCACTTAGCTGTATCTAGATGAGGGATGTGGGGAGAATTTTCCACTTTCCAGTTGCATATTCTCACATCCCAGCTCCCTATTGGGACAAAACACAGGCATGCACCAGCTGTCCCTCCTTCTCTCCCACCTTCCTATAATCTGGTTTTCACAGACAAGAAAACTGGAGGTGTGAGCTGGACAGGAGCCATCATTTTTCTTAGTAGGTAAGTCTAGACGTAGCTTATAATATCCTTCATACCAGTTCTCTTCCCTCATTTCCAATCTGTAGCACATTTTTACTTACTTATATTGAAATGAGTATTTTTAAGTGTTCCACTTTGATTGGTGCCGTGGAGAAATCACTGTCATTATTACTGCAAAATATTTAGGGAGGGATTGTTTCAACGTTCTGGCTGTTTCTCCAAAAAAATATTTTCCCTGAAACAGTGGAGGTTAAAATATGAGATTTGAAATCCCATATGCATTGCCCTAGATGTTATAACTTTTGTTGGTTTCAGTAGGGCCAGAAAGCCACCCTGTGGTGAATATTCTGCTCAACCTATCTCTCCACCTACCTAATCCGTTTAGGTGCTTCTCGAATTCACAACCATATTATCCTGGTACTAAAGACATGAACAACAAGCTGATGCAAATTGGAGTGATCGATACCATTGGAAAATAGACTATTATTAAACCAGAGACACAAATAAATATTTTCTTCAGTTATTTTCGTGAGGTTCAGGTTAGACATCTTTGATTTAAGTCACAGCTGTATACTTACTCTGGACTCTGTAGCAGAGGTCTTGGGTGGTTTTCAGATGTTCTTTTGGCTTAAAGATGCACAAAGAATCTTAAAACGATTTCACAATGTGTAATAAGGAATGATGAGTTGCACTGACAAACTAAAATTTGTTCTTTAAACATTAACACCACATGTTGTTGATCTTAAAAAGAAATTTATTCTTTAGAGGAAAATCTTCTGAATATACCATGTCCACCTTGAAGAACGAGCTTGTTGCTTTCTTAAAAGATTGCTGATGAATACTGGAATATGGCTCTATATAAATTTACAGCCATGATAAATGCAAGATTCCACTGAAAACGCTGTCTGACCCCAGCCTATATGTCATCTGGTTAGAGCAAAAAGAATAAGGAATTCTCTACGCAACAGGATCATATGTTACTAGTTACTTCAGTAAGAGACATTTACAACTGAGATACTTCAGGTGAAAGCAGGGAACGGTGAAAGAATGTCTCACTAGACCAAATACTTCCTTAGCCTCTGGTCAAAGTCTGACCTCAGCTGAAGCTGGAGCCATTCGGTTTGAAAATACAGCCAAGATCTGGCCTCATTTCTCCCAGAGTTGGCAACCCACAACATCAGCTACGGCTGCTCATGGGCCCTGGCACAGCAGCTACGACGAGCATGACGTGCACATGAAAAACGCAGCAAAGCTGGTGTCCTGGCGATCAGTTCACCAACACCTACCCAGTGCATTAGCTGCTTCTTGCATTAGGAAACCAAACCAAGCCCAAACCCACTGCTTTCCAAGCTTGCTTACTGTGTGCAGGTGGTGCTGCCGTGGGCCGGGATGCAGGGAGCATGCCCTGCCTGCCTGCTGAGCTAGCAGCAGATTGCGTGGCCATGGCAAGATAGAGTTACTCACCAAAGAGCGTGTGGTAGGTTCTGATAACATATGAACAGATGCTATCGAACCTTACCCAATACTTGTGCAGTTCCAGGGGAGAGTGTGAAAATGGGAGGAAGAGGGGAAAGAAAATCCCGAGATGTGATAGAGGTGCATTATCATCCATTTTGCTATTATGGATATGAACAGCAGGTAGTCCATTAAGCCCAGCATTTTCACTGAACAACTGGAGCTCTGATAGCCATTAGAAGCAGGTCATATTTAATAGCAGTTGACTCCCTCAACTCTTTCTCCTCCAGTACATTTAAATGATTCTTTGGCAAGTGAACTAAATTTGTTTCTCCCGCACAGGGTTGGGAGATGGGATAAGGAGAGGCGTTTATTTTTGCAGAACTGGATCTCTTTCCACCCACTCCCCTCTGAATCTCAACTACTATCTGCTCAGTCAAAATGAACTTTAGTAAATGAGCTGAACTCATTAGCTATGTGAAGCTCATGCTTACAGTCATAATGATTTTAAAATGTGTGGCTGCATCTTGAAAAAGAACAGAGCTTGCCATAATTTCAGTTATCAAATACTGGTAATTGACACAGAGACAGGCTGTGCTTTACACTGGGTTATAATTAATCCACTTCAGTGACCTCAAAGGCTACACTTCTGAGAAATCTACCACTTAGGTTTTGATTCTTTGTCAACTACTTCAGCAGACATAAATTACAAATGAGGTACTAATGAAGTATTTCATCACCTGTTTACCTTCAGTGATCAGTTTCCTTATCCTAATTTACAGGAGGCACAATTTTTTTGAAGCTACTGTCAGCTGGAGCTGCCTTTTACTCTGAGCATTTATAAATTAGCACGTAGCTGTGCTTACTCTTACTGGCTCTTTGTTCTGCTTTTAAAATACTACAGCATAGGAGGAAAAAAGTTTATGTTTAGAAACTGATGGATGAGAAGACAAAAAATTGTATTTTCTTCTGGTGTATTTTCTTTAAAGGCTTACTAAATGGAAGGAAATTCCCCACTGATGTAAATACACCAAACACTATCGCAGTGAGGGTGACTGTGTCTATTTACAGCAATAGGGCATTTGACTCTTGTAGAAACTAAATCCTGCCATATTACCAAGTACTTGGTGTGATCTTGAAGTACATGTCAATGAATCACCTCGGTATGCCAAGGTATTGCCACTTAAATCCTTACATTACACCTGTGATGCTCACGTAACTGCCTTTAATTTAATACAACAGGGCTCGATTCCCACATGCAGGCTGAAAAAACATGGAGTAAGAGATAATTTGAGGGGTGAGTAGGCAACAACTTGACTTTCAGAGGCTGGCAGGTGAGGCACGGCCATGCCAGCTGCCTTGTCCTCTTTCCCACCTGCTGCTCTGATGCCTGGGAGATGCTCCAGATGCACTCCTGCTCCTGCTGGCAGCCCCCTTCAGTCCCTGTAATAATTTCCCATGGGCTCTGCACCACCCTCCTCTGTGATGGAGGCTCTTTTCTCTTCTAGACACCAATGCTTTTACCCCTATCTTTTCCTCCCAGCATCCTGATCAGTTGTCTTCAAATTCTTCCTGCAGACAACAGTGGTTCTCCTGCTCTATGTTCATGTTTCCACTGTCCTCTCCCTTTTTTGGGCTACTGTGGGGCCCCCAGTAGCTTTCAATCCAATGAAATCTAAATATTTTCCCTGTTTTTGATGTGAGTGCTCCACATTTTATCAGCTCTTCTAAGTCAGGAAAAAATCAGAAAAGTCTCCTCGTGTTTTTCCAGAGGCCTAAGAGGAAGAGTGAAGGTATTTAATTATGGGGAAAGCTACATGTAATTTGTGAGTTCTGTTTGATACTGGGCACTTCATGGAAGCCACTAATGGACTCGCAGCTGGCTGAAATTCAGGGCAAACTTACTTTTCAAGTCTGAACCAAACCAGTGAGGGTACTATGAGACAGATCATCTGGATTTCGTTGCATGTTGAGATGGAACAGGAGGTTGCCTGACAAATGAGAGTAGAATATATTTGTTTATTTTTTGACGGGGTCCTTAATTGGCTCCTTTAGGGAGGGAATTGAAGAAAAGAGACAAAGAAACAGTTAGGCTCCCATGTTCTGGAGAGGGAGGCAGCATGCAGAAGGTGGGGAGAGATGAAGGATCTTGGGAAATGCAGGGGCCTCTAACACTGCCAGACATGAGGCAATGAAACGTACCCAAAAGTACAATTTTGTATACACTTGAAAATTTTCTGAAGTAAACAAAGGCACGAGTTATTGCTTAAAGAAAATTGCAGTCTTTTTCTTGGTTTACCACCACTGACAAACATCCTTGAAAAACCAAGCTGCAAACTTACAACACAACATAACTGGATCAAAAAAGAAAGTGTGATGAGGGTACCGGAGTCCTTGGGCTCAGCATTGGTGCAGTGGCCGGGGGCTGCTGTACCGCAGGGTCTCAGTGCCACCAGGTGAGAGCAAGCAAACGGCCTGTGCCTAGGAGGCATCCTCAACAGCCTCTCAACAGAGATACTCCTGCAGCCTTCTGCTAAAAAGTAAAGTTCAAAGCACTGTGCCCAGCATGTGGGGTCTCAAATACACATGCTTGGATGGTGTCTCCAAGAGGTGGAATTGCACTGACCGTGTGCCTTAAGAAGTTTCCTCCTAAGCCTGTTTACGCATTCAGGTTCAGTTATCGTAGAAAAGCCACACTGTAAGTTCCTACTGCACTGGTAAAATCATATTCTGAAATAATTTTTTTTCTGAGTCTGTTTTGCGCTAGGTTTTACAGCCTGCAATGCTGAGTGTAGGAATGCACTGGAGACAACTCTGCCGGAAGGCCATGTGCACTGAACCCTGGACACCCTTCCCCAGACATCTCCGATTTGGAAACCCATTGCTAAGATTCATTGCCCTACGTCAGGCAGGATCTGCTCCATGATCATTGCTTGGTGGAAAGTATGGGAAAATAGAAGGCTGTGTTTGTCTTTTGAATGTGCTATTTCCTGGACCTTGCCACATCTCCTCTCTCTCTCTCTCTCTCAGCAGAGCTGATCACCTCTCAGACTGCTTAGGGCTGACCATCCTTGGTGCAACATATATGCATATCTTGGGAAAAACAAAACCTGAATCCAAAAGTGTTAGCAAAGCCCCACCTACTTACAATTTACACAGGTTTTCATAACTAATTACTTTGCTATACATGGGGAAAAAGAATTCTTACTATAGCAACTCGCACAATACATAATATTTAGCATTTTTAAAAATAAGCTGTACTTCTTACAGGTAAAATGCTTTCTGATGACATATATTTTTTTCTTTTGCAGTTTTTCAGCACTTCTAAGCAATATACAAAGGATCTACTTTTTTTTTTTCCAGTATTGATGGGATGCTGTGTATTGTGGTACTCCCTTTTATTAAAGAAAATCTTATTTAGAAAAGAAGTAAATCAACTTGCGGGGGTGGAGGAACAATAATGGCAATTAGTTGTACAGACTTTAAAAGGTAATAAAAGAGGGAGACTGTAGTGAGGAGTGACTGTCCCTTTTTCAGGTGAACAGGGTTACAGAGAAGTTTAATAAACTCTGATTTTGTTGGTCCCCAGCAATGCTGGCGAGGTACTGTCCACCATTCAGGATGCACCTACAGCTCATCTCTGCGGGCAAAAGGGAGGGGTTCACCCAGAACCAGTTCATGCCACTGCAAAAGCATTTCATGTTTTCTTCTTAGATAGTCCCAAGACAAGGCAACAATTTGCTGCATTTTCAATTCATCCAGTGGCCGCAGGCAGAAGCCAAACTTGGCCCGTGTTGGTGAAGTGCCTTCCCCCATGGGCTTTTAGACAGTGCTTTGTGAGTAACATGGACAGATAAGACGAGTGCAGGCATGAAGGTAGGAACAGGGGATGGACTTTTTTGTTGTCGGTACAGAAATGAAGCAGCAGTTATAATATCCTTCATATGCAGACAGAGATTGGATGCTATCATTTGACACTATGTAGCTTCTGGATCTACCTTGAAGGAGAGAATAGCAAGGGCTGCAGGAAGGGGAAAGTCAGCTTTAAAGAAGCAGTTAGGGTCTTGTGTGCTTCCAGGAGCTTGGACAGCCTTAAACAACACACAGATTTCATACGTTTCTGCAAAATCATTGAATTGTAGTTCTCTCTTTCATTCATTTCTTAGGTAGTGATGCGGCCTTGCACAATGTTTTACTCTCCATTTTACTCCCAAGGGCTGACTGAATTTTAAAGGCCAAGAAGTAACTGTTATTACAGTTTTAAGTAGAAGGAGTTTGAGTACAAGGAACTGGGAAAATAATTTCCCCCAGCTCCAAAGCCTTCATGGCAAAACTACATGCAACTAAAGCAGTTTGGGCAAATCTAGATTCATCCTTTCCTTGCTCAGCTCAAAATATTTGAAAATGCCAAAAATCCCTGAAAAGGTCTGTGTACGTTTCTTAGGATTCAAACCTAAATGTGTTGTCCCTCCAAGCCTTGTCATTGGTACACATTTACATTGCAAATTTGGTTTTTACAAAAAAGCCTATAAAACACTAGAGAAAGCAGAAAACTGTATATCTGTTTCTGTTTTAATAATTACATGCACTTAGAAATTATAATTACATAGTCATTAAGTCCCGTTCACATAAAATCCTGGCTAGCTTATTTTTATGAAGTAATTTTTACGTTCTGTAGTCTTGCTGCTCACAAAACTGGCAAACATACCTTTGTTACAACTCAAGAACTGTCTGAAAGGTAAATTTCCTATTAATGGAACTGATGTGCTTTCTTTTAAAACATCTTTGGTTATTTCATTGCTTAGCATAATTTAAGACTTGGCTGCATAACGAGCGTCGCACTTTGGCAATTGCTAAAATGGTCTGTGTGTGGTCAAGACAGCTGTGTCTGTTGTTACTGAACATAATGCTGACTTAAGTAACCAGTATCCGCTTCAAGTAGGATTTCAAACCTTTTTGCTTTCTTTCACTAATACCAGGTTACTCAGACAGAGAAAAGGGGGGCCAGTGCTGACCTGTCTTTCTTGTTGTTCTGCAAACCATACAGCAGGCAGATAGAGCATGCACAGATCGCAATCTCTGCCTTCAAACCTTCAGCACTGAACAACAGCTGAGCAATTTCAGGATGTTGTGTTTCGGGGTTCATCTCCCCATCTAACAAAATGCTAATCCTCAAATGAATTCAATTTCCACTTCCAAAACTTTCTGAAGAAATCTTGTGCTGTCTGGTGCTATGCTTTGGTCTTTGAGCTGCACAGAGGTGGTCTGATCCCTATCTCGCTGGGAACTGGGAAACAATGTCACCCAAGTCAACTTATAAGTAGTACACACAATATCTAAACTTGGCATGAGAGGAAAATTGCCCCATGATTACACCACTCAAGGAAGTATTTTTAAAGCTAAGAAGAGAGATGGGGATCAAACAGATATAAAGGGCTTTAGGGCAACCGTGCCAGCTGAGGAATTCATGCCTGAACAGCAGTGGGCGGTGGCTGCTGACTCCCCATCCAGGCTGCACCTCTGTCCACGTCCCTTGCCAGCCCATGCGTCCGAGGGAGAACCCCAGATGGGTGCCACTGCCGCTGAGCTGGTGCCAAGCCTGCCTGTTTCGGGGATGACAGGCACCCCATGCCTCCCTGTGGAGAGCACGGGACAGGGTGTCTTCCACCACTGCACCCCCTTTTCCCAGAATGACCTCCCTGTCGAGGGGACAGAGCAGTCCCTGCGCTGTGCGTTATGTAATTTATATGTAAATGAGGCAAAAAATATGCAGAAACGAGCTGCAGATACATTGCTCCAGTGGATTCCACCGAGCAGAATCTGGTTTCTATCAGAAGCATACACAGATGGGGTTTCTGCAGACTGAAGAAACCGAGATGTGATTGCTTTTAAAGAATGTACCTACTGATACAATGCTGAGAGAAAACAGGAAAGCGCTAAGTATCTGAGTCTTAAAATAACACTGCTTTTTCTAGTCATGAAAGATTTTGAGCTATACCTCCTATTGCACTCACAAATATTTAGCTATTATTCAGGGAATATGACTGTTGAGATTTATTCCAAAGCATTCCAGAACACCCTTGTCAGATGAGATTTTAACATCAAGTGAACAACATGTCCTACATGAATGCTTTTTAAAAACAAATAGCAAAAAAAAAAAAATCGAGTCTTGTTTTAAATTAACCTTTCTAGGTCATGTTGGGATGAAGCCATTTAAATATGTATCAAAGAGGATGAGAAATGTGCAGCTTACTACAATGTGTTCTTAAACAGTCAGAATATGTCCTCGTTTTACACATGGTTGATTCATACACAATAAATACATTTTCAAAGGTGACCTTGAAGTTACTATCCACAGTTTTTAAGCATTTGTGCTACAGTTGGATCTATGCAAATGTATGTGTGAAGAGTATAAAAAGTTTTTTTTCTCTAAACAAATATTGCAAATAATTTCTTTGTTAAAAGAGGCATAAATCAGTTTATTCTGTTGGGTTCACTGGACCTACCGCAATTTGCACTAGCTTAAAATCTGGCCCTCATTCTTTAATCCACAGATATACTTTGTCATTGCAGTTTATGTAAACATGAGATCAGCTAGTACTTCCAGACCCAAATGAACTCCTTGATAGTTCAAACTCAAACTTCAGTTTTTAATCTGAATTTTGCTGTCATCATTTATTTTGCAACTGACCACAAGTAGATACGGAGTGTTGCTAGATTTTGTGGTATGGTTTTGTCTGGGGATTTTTAAATGTAAGTAAGTACCCTGTTCTTTTCCAGACACAAAAATTTAAGTAACCCATTAAAAGTTAACATCGCTGTGCGTACGTGTCTTAATAAGTTTTGAAAGAGCAGTCTGTAATAGCCCAAACAAATCTAGCATCCAACAGATTCTCATTGTTTGAGCCAATCCGCATTACAAACTGTGCATAATGTATTTTTTTAACAAATGGGACTATTTTCAAGCTATGGGAAAGGAAAAGAAATAGGTGAATTTCTATTTCATTCCATAATTTAAAATGCACGCACAAGACTGAACAGGATATGTCTTCTTTTAATGCGCAAGGACCAGCCCATAAGAAATCTGAAATAAAACAGTTATTCACAAATGTGGATTCAAACACTGGTATTTTATACACAATGTCACTATTATTAATTTGGTCTTGCATTTCCCCAAGTAATTCAAACTGCTTTGTAGTCAAAACAGTCAGAAACATAAACTTGGTTTACTACTGCACAGCTACATAGGAATGAAATGCAAAGGGTATTTCATGGTGTATAGCCTTGCTGAACACATTAGAGGAAGAGAAAAATACTTAATCCACTTTAAACTATTGGGAGAATTTCAGTTGGCAAACTGGTCATACTGGAATTTGACCATATGCCACCAACACCTCTGTGAAATGTTCTAAAATGCAGTTTCTCAGGAATGAAACAGTTGACTACTGTATTGAGAAGTGAGCGAAGTGTAAAATAATAAACAGTCTAGAAAATAACTTGAGGTGAAGACTGAAAGTAATAATGACCATGCTACCATATACTTTCAAAGTACTTTTTCTTAGAGAATTTCTAATGGATTTTTACACATGTAGTGCTATAATAGAGGCAAATATTGTGCCAGTGTTACACGGGAGTAAACTGAGGCATAGCGAATTTACACCACTTGCTTTAGGCAATACAGATGGTTAATGGGAATACAGGGAATATAATTAGTAATTTCGAATTATACTGCGCTATTTTAATCACAAGACCTTTTTCTCTCTGAGGTACTTCTTACGCATTTAGGACCAGATTTGGAAAGATTTATATGAAAAGTTGCAGGCAGAAACTTATAAGGACTTTCCAAAGCACTGTGCAGATCCAGGAGGAGTTTGGGTCCTAAATCACTGTGAGCACCTGGGTCTGAGCCTTGCAAAACTGAGCAGAGCTGAAGAACACCAGAACGTATCTCCACATCAGCACATCACCGAGGTACTGGCTACTTTAAGAAGACGACATTCAACTTATTCGCTCTAGATCCACTCGATATCCATGAAATCTTCTCCTATGCTGAAAATGAGGAATTTTGCTGAGACATAAAACACTGTACACTATTTTATTTCTGGCATGTGTTTCCAGCTCTACCCGTGCTGTGTGCATTACTCTAGACGACTGTCCTCAGTGGTGGTCTAGAAGTTTCTCTGTTTCTAGAAATTGAAAAATGAGATCTACAGATTCCCTCAGAGGCATTGCTCTTCATGGAATAATAGATGAGTTGTCATTAAGCATTGGTGTGGAAAGTTGCCGTCAGACTTGGCAGTTCTCACTCCAAAAACCAAGCCTTGAAGCTTTCTTTAGTGTTGGGGGTTTATGATATAAATACAAAAGCAAAGATTAAGTTTTATAGGTAGTTTACCAGACTAAACATAGTTGTGTAAACTGTTAAAAAAGAAAGATTCCAAACATAGCAACAACCTCCGCAGTGAAAAAAATGAAATTTGGGAATTGCTGTCTACCAGCTCCACCACATGGCAAAGCAGTAATTTACAGTTCGCTCTCTAGAAGGAGGATAATTTAAAACTAAAATCTTAGTCTGCCTCAATTTATTTAGCAGGCACTTCTTCAGTGGAGAGGTCCCAGAGAGAAAAACTGTGGCAAAGGCACATGTGAAGTCAAAATGGGATCTGTAAGACTATAACTCATGGCCTGCCAGAGCAGACAGTCCTACTTAGCGGAAAAGCTGTCTCTCTCTGCAGGATTGGAAACTATGTTTTCTTACACATGTGTAGGATGGTACAGACTGATTTCTGCTTGGAGCTCCTGTACGTGACTATAGTATGCTTAATTTAGCCAGAGACCTCCCTGGCTCCAGGGACAGAAAAGGAAGACCACAATGAAACTGTGGTGCTACAAGGCTACACGCCTGCTATGCCAAGAGCCCACCAGCCCTTCGACTTTTCATGTCCTGATGTACCTGGGAATGAGAAGAAGAGTATGAGACAGTGGGCAGACACCGCAGCCCTGGCCTTGCTTATTTCATTCTCCCTGGAGATAAAATTCATACCGTGAAGGAAACGTGCTTCTGCGCGCCTTCGAGGCATGCACACCCCATATCCACTGCCTCCACAACAGCAGAGGTTCTTAGTTGAGAAGGCAGATGGATCTGCCTTGTGGAAAAATATTTAAAGCATTAAATCCCTTATTCAGAACACAAGTTATCTTGATTGGCCCAAGCCAAACTATCAGACATATGAGTGAACTAGACCTTTTTTCCTTTCAGTTAATAAATGAAAAAAAGTTTGTGCAATGACATAGCTACAGCATTTGTGTTTGTATAATTTAGTCTTAGCTGCCGTGTTCCTCACTGTTTACACCTATGGAATGGTTATATTTGATTCATTTGGAAAAACCACCCTGTGACAAGTCACTAGTTAGTGCATAAAGCATGTCATGAAATGGACCCAAATTGCAGAGTGGTATAATCATTGTAAGCAGAAACTGCACGTGACTCACCAGCTTTTTCAAAGTTTTGCTTTCAAATATCTCATGGCAGCAACAGTAACTGTCAAATTATTGGTTAGTAGCTGCAGAGTCCTAACTTGCTAATTACAGAAGTTTCTGCAGGGCTGCTTTCGGTTTGGGTGTTCACCTGGCAGTATTCTAGCTCATGAAGCATGGGATTCTTTACTATTAAAAAAATATTTTAAAATTGAAGCACAGTTGCATACTGGTATTTTGTGCTTTCATATTTTTACACAAATAACTCTGCATTTTTAATACAATCTCAGTAATTACATTCTAATAAATTTTTCACATTTAGAACAAACTTTATTTATTCAGATTATGATACAAGAAGTATCTTCAGCTATTTTCTCGTACCTGAAGATTTGTAAGAGAATTCAGTCAGTGTATGGAGCTAGTATTTTAAGTAGTGTGGTCTTACCAGAGAAGATAGGAAAGATTAGGATTACTGGATTTATCTAACACAAGGCAAAAAATACCTTAATTCACATCTCAGCAAGAAAAATCTGTATGCTCATGCACCTATGTAAAAGCAGGACAGGGTGTCAGGGAGACAGAACATTGGGTGAATGACAAGACTATGGAGAACAGTGGGTTTTCATCATAACTTTGTTGACTTCTAGACTTTCCTGGCCACAGTTTTTCAACTCATTCAACAGTCATCTGCTTTCTCTAGGCAGTGATTTTTCATTGACTAATCATTCACAAGTTACCATGAAATAAACAGCCTCATAAACTTAACTAATATTTACTTTAAGACAGTGCAGGAGAGCTTGCCCCATGGGAGGTGAAGTAGGAAAGCACACACATAGTAGTGAAGGTGGGTGTGCTTCCACATCTGGAGATAAAGACTCAGTGATAGCAGTGGCCACAAAACATTGACGTTTTAAAAATTAGTAATTCTAACTTGTCAATTTGAAGAAAAGCACAAAATCATTCTAGTTCCACTAAAAATTGTCTCTAGTGGATCCACATCAAGTCGGGTTTTATTTTTTGCAAAGTACCATTTCATTCTAAGTTCCGTGCTTCATTTTGAGATTTTTGTTTTCAAATCAGATTACCTTCTGTAATATTTTGTTCTGAGCTTCCCAACGGTCTTCCACATTGCTTTCTATGTCCACTGATATTCTATCTGCCCACTTTTTCATAAAATAAGAAAAAATGATATCACAGTAAAATTTGTTCTCGTAGTCTTTATAAGGAACAATTTATTTGCATTGGTTTTCTTAATCCTATTCTGGCATGACATAAAATCTCATATAACACATGAAGAGGGGTTAAAAAAAAGAAACTTTGTACTTTGGCCTGGCTGTCTAATTTTCAGAGTACAGTAATCACTATGATGGATGTGGAAAGAGAAATAATGTGCCTCTTTATTTCTTTTCAGTCCAAGGGTGGAAACCATGAAGCTTTTCAGTCTAATCATTCTTCACATCCATCCTTGATAAAATTCTCAGCAGTCAGCACAGATTTAAGAAGAAAAGAAGACACTGGCTGTCTTGTTTTTCAATATTTGGAAAGTCTTAAGCAGTACTGCACGTGGGAATATGGTCACAAATGCATTTTTTTTTATCATTTCTCTCCGGATTTTAAAATGGAAAAGGTAATGCAGATTCTGACACTGAAAATATTTTTGAGCCCTTGAAAAACCAAAAAGTGAGATAAAACAGAACGTACAAAATATATTTTATTCTTGCAGATAAGATTGGTGTGAAATCAGGATTTCATTTCTAATTAACTCTTTACAGGTGATTGCATCTGCAGTGCTGGAATGCTGTGATGTGCTGCTACATACTGGAGAGCAGATTCGGAATATTCATAGTCTGAGTATTGAAAAATATTGAGAACGGAGACAAAAAAGGGAAAACACCTACCAATTTGTGGAAAAGACAGGTCCACATTAGTATTTGTCATTTAACCTATCTAATTTTCATTTGAAGGGACTCGTGATTCTGATTTTCATCCAGGGAAAAATGTGAAGTGCTCTTTCAAATAAGGAACGTTCCGGAGGCTTTTTCAGTGGGTCATTAGGTACAAGCTGAGCAGCTACAGGGAAAGAGAAAACTACATTTTTAAGGTCAAATGCTACAAAGCCGAAGTTTTCCTTTCAGGATTTATATATAAACACAAACAATAAAATGCTACCCTATGAAAGCGTCTTACAATAAGCTTCCTGAGGTATGTAACTTGCCCACTGCCACTTTTCTTCCCTGGAAACACTTTTAGGCCTTCTCCCGTCGGGAAGTGACAGGTTGGCATTTGGAAGGGGCCTTTATCAAAGCAGCCTGCTGTTACCTCCAAACCTGATGCTGCTATTGTCGGTTGCAAAGAAGGCTGGATACTCTCACAGCTAATTGCTGGAATCTGTCTTCTCTGAGATTTAGGGATTGGGGTTTTTTCAAGGGGATCTTGGTGTTCTGAACAGGCCGTCTGGGGGGCCAGCAGACACCTCCGGTGGGTCATGTCCGGAGGCCGGAGCCGGCCAGCAGTGGGGTGGGACGGCTGCAGGCACCTTTGGTGGGGCTGGGGTTTTCTGTGCCTTGGAAAGGCAGTTGTCAAAAAGATAAGCAGTTTAGTTTTGACCATGACAAAGCCTCTGCTGAAGTAAATGTCAGTGAGAGAGAGAAGGTAAGGTAAGTGTCTGCAAAGGGCAATGGGCACAGTCCCGAGAGGAGGGGCAGTTTGGCCAGTCACTCCTTCTAGTAGAATAGAGGGAATTGCACAGTAAGCTTAGGGCATGGGTCAGTAAGAAGGTAGAATTGCTTGGGGACTTTCCTGTGGTGTCCTTGGTGGTATTTTCTCAAAACTGAATGATTACACCAGGCAGCAGGGAGAGCTTGCCAGGGTGGACAATGCCCAATGAGTAGGGCTTTCTCCTAGCATTTGGGACACCCAGCACTAGAGTCACCAGCTGGCTGAATCAGATCAAAGTCTCTCACCTGGATCTGTGATGCACCTAATAAATGGTCCTGCTGAGTGTGTTTTGTCTTGTATGTGTAACCAACTGCTACTTGGTCTAAGGAGATGGGATTTGTCTTATACAATACAGACATCCGTATCATAGCTAAGGTTTCTCTATTAGCTAGCAGAGAGGAATAAACACTTAACAGACAATTCATCAGACCTGTTTTTAGGCGTAGAGGAAATTAACATATAGCAGCAATAGCTTTAAGGGAAGGGGAGGCTCTTGGTTCTGTGAGCTGAATGTGGAAAGCAGCTATTGGGAAAGACAACCTGTCATAAGAGGCTGGATATACATCCAGCTGGTGAGAGCTCTGAATGATGCTTATGTGAATGTTAGTCCATGAACTTAACGTCAGTCCTTATTTGCTGAGGAAATTTAAGTCCTCTCCAGGTGCCAAGCTGCCAGCCAGCCATAACAATACTTTATCCCCAGTTTTGGTTCTGCTCCAAACTAGCAGGTTTCTGACACGTAATATACATTGACAAGCAGAACTTCCTGAACAGTATAAGAGTAGCTATACTTTATTAGCACGCTAAGCATGGGCACAGAGAGTTCTGCAGAAATACGACTGGAAGGGAGGCAATTCAGAATAAATGCATCAGTAATTAATAAAACAAGAAATGCAGAGAGTGGGTCTTCTGGCCTTTGCAATACAGACAGAAAGCAGACAATTTGCTGGACTGACTTCCCAAACTGCTAGCTGGAACTGGCAAAAGCTGAATGAAAAAGAGGTGGCTTTTAGCTACATAAGGTATGAAAACATTTTGATATCATATACAGAAAAAGGAATAATTTCTATGTGCACAACAGTGGTTTTAACATAAGCTCAGCAGACCACTGTTATCAAAGACGTGGTGAAAACTGACTGCAGCTAGATACTAGCCACATTCTCAATCAGCATCAATCTCTGTATCTGAACATCTCACATGACTTCAAAGGAAAACATGAACCCTTCCTCCCTTTGCATCATTTATAGGAATTTGCTTTGGGTTTTATTTTTTCAACTAAAGGCAATTATGCTGGAAGGTCCACATCAAAGAAAACGCCAACCTTAGGCCTTTTTGCACTATCCAGGATGAGGGGTGCAATGGATATTCATCTATTTAGGGTATCCCATCACATGCACTGGCCAGAGTATGTTTCACAGTATTAATGGAGGTGAGGTTAAAGTCTGGCTTTTCTTAGAAAAGCTGGATATCATCATAACCAGCTGTTCTGATTTGCTGACTATTTATTAACATCTTTAGTAATTATGCATGGCAGATTTCATGAGAACACAATCATACAGCTTGTGTAAATTAATGCCCCCAACAAAACCTGCCTAGGCTTATGCAGTTAGTTCCTTCATTAAAGTGTGTTTCTCCCGTTAAAATATTTAGCTATTGCAGGCACAGGCTGTGCATGTTTTCTGTTCTCGTTTTGCATGAGAAACTCTCATTGACCCAGATAAGGGCTCAGTGCACGGGCCATATGCTAAGAATATGGAAATTGCTTTGAGAATATGATGATTTTCCATACCCCCATGGTAACCACAGCGTGGGTGTCACTGCTGGATGCTCTCTTGCAAATAGATAGAACTGCATCACTGGAGTCAGTGGAAGTTTTGTCTCCAAATAAAATGAGAGGCTGCTTTCATGCCCACTGCCCCTTGGGCTGCTCTCAGCTGCCTCTGACTCCCCTGACCAAGTGTGTTGTGCACAGTCCAGTGGTCTCCTCTGGGATCAGATGTCCCCAGGGGAGGGTCCTCCCTGTCTGCCTGGAAGGATCCCAAAACAACGCCAAGTCACTTCTTTTTTCCCGGATCTCCTCACTTTTCCCAGTGGGTACATCAAGTTTTGGGGTGAAGCCTTTCTTGAATGCCTGATCAGGTGCAGTCCAGGCAATGTAATTCAGTGCATAACAATACAGGATTTATTTTGCTTTGCTTTCACTGTCTGAAAGTTAAGTACCTTGTGTGAGTCAGTTGTGTAAGTCTCTCTGTATTAAGTGAGAAGAAATAAGCACCAGCTCAGGGGTATTCATCCCATCTTTAGCTAAGAATAACACAATGTAACAAAGAAATTTTCCTGTGGATGTACAATTATTCAGTTCAGAAATTACTTCAGATTCTGCATTAGAAAAGGTCATAGCAAGGCAGAGTTTTTGTAGCTGGATAATAATTCTCAATTCAAGAGCCTGAATGATGTTTTTATTCAGTGACAGCAATAGGAGGAGAGGGCAGCTCTGATGTGGACAAAAAACCTAGGCAACATACCAAGGATTAAAGGGTTAGAGCTGGTAGGTTTTTTCCTTAAAAATTTTTTTTCAAGTTCTTCCTGAAGCCAGGCACAAGTCCTCAGTGCCAGTATAAAATATTTTTGTTGCTTTTCCTATTTGTTTATCAAAGGTGCCCTGATTTTGTCTAGTCCTGTGATATTTCAGGTCCTCTGGTCTGCTGACCCTCTCAATCTGTCAGGACTAAAATGTTTTGACACTTTTTCTTGCAAACACTGTAATAATTCTGTGCTCTATTCCTGAGTCTGCTGTAAAAATATTAGAATGAAACAGTTCTTTTAAAAGAACCCAAGAACCTAGTAACTCTATTTAGACTAATACTGATGCCACATCCTTTAAAGAAATATAGGGTCACTACACATCTTACTCCTTTTCACATAACCCACTCTGCCTAGATTTCAGTTTGAATTGACATATTAATCCTGTTTTAAAAGACTTCGTTATAGCAGGGAGGGTACTGTCTTGGTATGGATCACTGAACAATACTCATGTTCTAACAAACAATACTCATGTTCTATCTCAGAGAGGGTTGCCTTACGTTAAAATAATTCCTTTATAAACAGCTTGCTCTGAGCTCTGGGCAGCTCTAAGCTATACATTCAGCAATGTATTCTGTTTATCCGCTGTTGTGACATCTTGTTTCTAGCTCTACAAGCCTACACCCACATGTACACAAACAGATGCACACTTAGGCACATATATTTGCAAAACCTGTCCATGAATCTCAGTGCCAGAACAGCCGCCCTGGTGAGCTGTTTTGGTTTTCCATAGATGCATCTCAGCACAGCTGCAGCAAGGCAGAGGTCCCCAGAACACATGCTGCTGTAATCTCTGGCAGTACGCATCTGTATGAGCCATACAGAGAAGAGGGGAGCTCACCCTTCAGAGTCACCCAGTCCCATTCTTTTTGAGGCATCTGCTGACAGGAGCACTGCCTGGTGCACCTCTGTCAGGGGATCTCGGTGGCATGGGGATTCTGTTCACCAGGACGTGGGCAAAGCCACTATCCCATTTCACATCAGACAATGCCAGATTCCTTATGCTGCTATATTATTTCAGTTTCACGTTTTTACTGACTACAGATTTTCGTTGTCATATATCCCTGTGCAAAATGAGTGAAGGGTGAACAGAGGCTACAGCAGCACATGTGTTTGCACTCGCTTTGTACCGATGCAAATGATGATGCAAAGTGAAAGGCAAGGGTAAATTATATACCTTGGGGCAGGTTGTGAGCCTTTACAGGCAGCATTGATTAATTACTGACATAAACAGCCTGATTAACTTAGTAAGATTATAATCAGGACTCAAGCCTTTTGTTTGCACAACAGTAAATCAAAGGGAAGTGAAAAGGCAGAAATTAGGTTTGTATGTTTCTGTACGTCTGTATATACATATACAAAGACACATTCCCACTGCATAGGTAGAAGGGAGGAATAAGTATCAGCAAGGAAAGCCTGCTGGTTTTCCTTATATTATCAAATTTGTAGACAAACCTGTGATTTATATTCCATATTTTGGATGCAACCAGTCAATGTGTGCTGTGCAGCTGTGACATAAAACTTTTGTCAAAGAAGGCTAATGCTAAAGAAAGATATTGCAAATATGTGACCTGTGTTCTGGTTTTGTAAAATATTTTTCTAATTTCATCGCTCCAGGATAGAGCTTTATAACTTAAGCCAGAATCGTTGAAAAATGTTGCTGCTTTGCTACTGCAGGCAAAATCTGTGCAGAATAGGATTTATAACATATACAAACTCTCAGACAGTTCCTTTAAACTTACGGAAACTCCTATAATAGAGTTTTACTGAAGTCCAAAATAAGTCCTGGCCAAAGTTTTTGCTGAATCTGTTGAATTCTAAAGCAGGCCTGGGTCTCAGCATGATTTTCCTACTGTCTCCTGAACAAAAAGCACCTTATATTCCACCCAGGAGCATAACCCATAAAACACGCACAGTAAGATGTATAGAAATCCATCTCTCCTGGCCTAATGAATTTAATCAAGATCAACAGTTGTGTGAGATTAGTTTTGGCAGAAACTCATGCAGGTGCAGATTTCTATTGTTGTTCAGTCGAACCACCGAACAGGAGCTCTCTTGTGCTTGAATAACCTTTACCTTTCTTTCCGACATTTTAATGAGTGGTGTATGTTTTAGACACAATGTTGTGCATGATACAAAGCACACACAACATGACAGACGCTATAGGATTCACGGGGTGGTTTTTTCCTGAGACTTTTTGAAAGACAGTATACAGGCTCCTGTCCTACAGCTGTCTTAGATGTAGCTTTTGAATGACCAGGACGTTGCCTGGGCAAAGAGGGTGTGAAAGTAGGAGAAAAGCCACAGAAATGGGTGTTTGCCTGACAACAATCTTCTTCCACTATGAATGTATCTGTGTCATGCTGCATCCAACATTGTTTTCAGCAGCCAGGGAAGACATTGGCAGCCAGGTATCTCCCATTTTCCTCCTTCCCCTTGCCCTCCAGTACTGTCCCTGCTTGCTATCAGCATTTTCTTGCCACTGCTATGATATATCTGATTCCATTCTCCAGGTGCAACAGCAGGAGGTGAGGTTTTGGCAAAAATGTCCCCATTTGTCTCCAGCTGCATCTTGCCCTTGATGGGACCTTTCTGCATCCAAATATCCTAAGTGGTTAGGGCGACTTCTCCAAAGGAAAATTCCTGTATTCCCTGTTTAATGTTGACATCAAAAAGCACAATACAACTCTTTTCCGCATGGCAGCTTGCTTTTTGTGTACTATGGCTCCCTCAACATAACGACAAAGCACCCACCAGCCGAGAGCACCCTGACTAAGCGGGGGGCAAAAGGGCTGGTGCTTGCATGCAGATGTATTCTGCTCACAGACGTGAACGGGTCCAGAATCCACCAAAGTGAGTGGAAAGATGATCACTGACTCCGGTGAGGTCTGGATCAGATCCCTGTGGAAAAGTATTCTTGCTGTGAGCTACATACAGGGAAATTCCGTTTATAAAAGAGTGAAATGAAATGCTTAAATTGCTTCAATCCATGAGCAAATTACATTTCTACTTATATTGAATTTTGTCTTATAGGCCCCAGTCCAGTCAGGCACTTAAGCACCTGCGTATCTTCTAGCTGATGAATAAATCTCTCAGAGATAGTGTGACAAGGTTGCTGAATCTGGGAAGAAGTGCAAGTTTTTTCAGTCAAAAATAAGCAGGTTTTATTTATTTTACTTAGAGATATACGAGATGCTTAATTTTGCAGGAGCATGTGATTAAAAAAATCTTGACGTTTTCAACCATACATTTACTCCCTGCATGTTTAGGAAATTAGCTAGCTTAGCTCTTAATATGTAACTGTAAAACTTGTTTTTTTACTAGAAATGGCATGATTTCATCTTTTTTAGCTAATATTGTCCATTTGTTTGCATGTGTCACACAGTTTTGCAAAAAATGTTGTTCAGACATGTTACATTTTATAGCATGTCTTGGTTAATAAAAACATAAGAGAAAATTAAAATGCAGTTTTATTTTCAGCTTCTCACAGATGGAATCTTATGTTGCCAAAATCACCTCATGCAGCTTTCACCTGACTTGAAACATTTTATTTATTGTGTTCTAAATCACATGTAATTACCTTTTCAGTGCCATCTCATAGCTGAAGTTTCAGATTTAGAGATGTGCCCTTTTCATTTATTTTTGTTCCCCAACTGCAAAAGTAAACTTCAAAACTATTGCTTTGGTTAGTCCAAGTATTTGAACTTCCCAGTGGTTGCTGCTATATAAAAACGTAGATATATATTCAAATACATGCTGCACTTTCCCTGCCCCAGACAGACGTCTGGCCAGTTCCCATCTGCTGACTGTGACCTGAAGCATTTTTCTCTCTCTCTCATTAGTTTGGGCTTTTGCTGAGGTTCAGTAGCTCCCACTTGCTGATCCATCAGTCGTTTTTATTGGCAAACAGGTCCATCACTAACAATCAGAAACTACAGCGTCTGCTAATTTAAGTGGGAACTACATCCTGTTGTACATTAGGTGTTTAGCAGTGTGGGCATTTATCAAAACAATGATTAAGTGAAATACACATGTGTGTAATATTAAGGATATTTCAAGGTATAAATAACACATTTCATTTCTCATCATCTTTAAACTAACATATGCATTTTACCATAGGGAAAAATTTGTCTAAATCTTTCTGGATAGTTTAACACTGGAAACCTTGGTCAACGCAATGCTTGTCTGTTAAAATCATTTGCATGCCTTTTTACACTGGGTGGGCTGCCCATACCAGCAAACACAAAAGATTATGAAGGGTTCAAAGATTGCAGAACTGGTGTAGCATATCTCAGTGGCATGCAGCCCACGTGGGCTTTTGCTTCCAGAAGCTCAGAACTGCAAAGTAATGAATTAACTTCTTTCAGAAATGTATTTTCAATGTTTGAATGACATCAGCAGCAGCACAAATTGCCCCAAATTTAACAAGTACCCCTAGCGGAAACTGAACCTCTTTTGAAATGAGGGAATTTCCATAATGTGTATTTTGAACATGCATTTACCAGTCTTCATGAGCTACCAGTATATCCTTTTAGATGTTAACGTCACACTGCCAGATTCGGCTTTGCTGGATGACATGGGTATTCATTAATCACAAACTGGTTTGTGGCACAACACTTAAAAGGATACATCCAAAATTCTGGGTTCAATGTTGGTGGTTTTTGTCATTCAGATGGTTTACTTACTTAATACCAGGACAGCTGTCACTCAAATAAAACAGGGAGTATCAACAAGACTTGCAAAAATTCAAGCTTTGAAATAAAATTTCTGCTGAACCACCAGAGCACAAGAAGCTGTGGGAGGCAGTGGAGATGCAGAGACTGACAGTACCCCAGCACTTTACACCGCAGCCGCCTGGGAGGAAGGACAGCCATCCCTGCTCCCAGGGCAGCAGCTCTGGGTACCTGCATCCCTTTCAGAAGCTCATGTCTCAGGGTGTGATGGACATGTACTGCATGCCAACTTCATCAAAACCTGTTTGCATTATCAGGAAAGAGGGGAAGAATTTTAATCACAAAGAACTTAAGACTGAGCAGAGGCTAGATGAAAAGCTCATTGAAGTCACAGAATCACAGAATTACAGAATAGTAGGGGTTGAAGAGACCTCTGTGGGTCATCTAGTCCAACCCTCCTGCCGAAGCAGGGTCACCTACAGCAGGCTGCACAGGATCTTGTCCAGGCGGGTCTTGAATATCTCCAGAGAAGGAGACTCCACAACCTCCCTGGGCAG
>Ga0065711_1028252_pt1 | contig 42577 bp, 20 predicted proteins | sample Hoacrofraction12_FD_59098 | JGI IMG/M metagenome (GOLD analysis project Ga0065711, IMG submission 59098) | Hoatzin crop microbial communities from Cojedes, Venezuela - Epithelial fraction 12 v2 (version 2) | ecosystem: Host-associated > Birds > Digestive system > Esophagus > Crop | place...
AAAATTTTTTTTTTTTTTTTTTTTTGTTAGAGTACTCCTCTATGGTTTACATTTTGTACTTGGCTGTTTTGTATGGTTGCTATTTATAGTTGTGATAGAGTGTATATCTAATCTGGGTGTTAATTCCATAGGATATTGGGGGATTAGCAACACATGGATGTATGGCACAAATGGGGTCACACTTCCTGATGGACCGTGTAGTATGTCAGTAGTAACAACAAAGCATGAGAGGAGTGGATTCTTTGGGACCTCTGGGAAAGCATTACACCATTCTGTTTTCTTCTTTATACTGTGTGTATTGCACTCGTTTAATTCTCTCCTTGAAAACCTCCTGTATAAAGCTTTTGTTAAATTCTAAAAGTTGAAGAACAAGAAGAAGATTGAAGTGCTTTGTGTATATATGTATGTTTTCACAACTGATCTTGCAGATCTGTGTGGGGAGGGATGGTGGTGATTGTCTTTTGTTGTGGAAAGAGATGAAACCTTGAGATTATTTTTGCTTTTTTTTTTTTGTTGTTGTTGTTTGTTTGGTTGGTTTTTTCCTTTTCTTTGTTATTGTACAAAGTGGAGTGCAGCCCAGAATGGTGCTGCGGTCTCCCTGGCAAGTGGTACTGCCTTAACCAGAGCATATTCCCATCTGTAGTCTGTCCATTGACTTTGTATCAGACCCTCAGCAAAACCTGTGGAAATTTGCAACTTAGTGCTCTGTAGGTTCAGAAACTAAGCTACGTGGTTTCTCTCATGTATAAATACAGTGATGTGGTATTTCCCTTTCTAACTATACAGAGGAAGAATGTTTTAAACTAAACAAACCCATTTTCGTTAAAATGCTCAGTCTTTCATTTAAATGTCATGAAAACATGTCCGTATTTGGGGCTGATCCTCTGTCCCTTACGTAATTCAGGCAGTGTTTTACACAAGTGAGATCTGACCCACAGATTCTTTAAGTCTGTCAGACTTAGGGGGTAGCTTCAGCTATTTTTTCTTGAGAAGCTTTAGGCTGCAAAAGGAAAGCAGCTGAAGAAGAAGAAGTGATGGCAGAGAAGCTGGGACCTTATCTTGTGATGCCCTAAACAAAGGACGTTTTGGTATTCTGGCATCTACAGTTACCTGCATCGTGATGAAGCCAGTGAAGTTTGGCAGGAACCCCTATCAGAAATCTAGTGTAACCTGCCAGATAAGCAGTGTCCAAAAAAAAGTTGGACATGGACTCGCTGGAGCGTTGACCTGTACGTCAGGGGCTTTAGGAAGCATCCAACTTCAGTGCAGGTGCTGAGTAGTTGCTTTCCACATGCTAATAGTGGCTTGTGACTGTATGTGAGAATTTCTACTGCTCTGCTGAGTAGCTGAAGCAAAATATGGTGCCTGAGGCATAACCTTTTCTTGTTCAGAATGTCTTTGTGTGTTTTTATTGCATTTTCATATAAGCCTTAAAAGCTATTTTTGTTTCTTGTTTGATTTAAGGCAGTCCTCTTCACTCCTGAAGGAAGAAATCCAGGTGAAGAAAAACCATGCCTTTGTTTAGTAAATCACACAAAAATCCTGCTGAGATTGTGAAAATTCTGAAAGAAAATATGGCCATATTGGAAAAACAAGAAAAAAAGACAGACAAGGTATGAGGTAATGTTGTAGAAGACCAATAAGTCTTTTATGCTGGGGAAGAAACAGAATAAAGGGAGTAAAAGTGTGTTTGCTCACTGCCATGAATCTGCAAGTGCTTGCACATGTAAGTAGCTTTGTGTTTGAACAGTTCTGAAATCAGGGGGCTTTTGCATAAGTGAAGTACAACAGATCTGGGGGTCAGACAGAAAATGTTGAGATCCAGGAGCCTCAGCCAAAAGAAAAGCGTGATCACAGCTAACAAAACAGCTTGGAAGGCTATTTGAAAACTATTATACCATTAATTGGTTTAGCAGGATAACAAACGAGACTGCAAATTAATGTGTAGGTACCCACAGAGTAAAACTTACTTCTGCTGAACATTGTTTGCACAGACCAGCAAACCTGTATGTATTCAGATGTATAAAAGGAGATCCACTCTATCAATCCTTTCCAATCTTCTGGGTGCTAGAGCTTCCTAAATGAGCTGTGCTACTCATATTCCAATTATGTTGCTAGGTTTTTGCTAATGCTGTTGCTCTCCTCTAACTCTGTGATACAGACCTGAGTTACTTCTGCCACTCCTCCACTAACCGGTTGAGAAGATGCACCCCAGCATACAAAATGCTCCCAGTTGGAAATTCGTGCTTCCATAACAGCAAATAATATTTTTTTTTGCATCTGAGACTCTGGCCCTTTATATTATTGCTCTAGTAGAAGTATAGAACTTCAATTAACAACAAACTTTAAAAACTGAAAGTCAGTGGAAACAGAAATAGCTGATAAGTGACATTAACTCAGTTTTTGTGCAGCTGATGTTTTGTGTGTGCATGTTGCGCTTCCCCCACCTTGTGCAGAAGTCTGTATTAGAACGAACCCAGCCCAAAAGGTAAGCACGGAGCCCTTCGTGCCCGTAGTGAAACTGTCTTGAAGCTTTGGTTCAAAGCAAGTAGCTCAGATGGTGTTAATTATGTAAGATCAGTCACAAGCATTTCAGGGAGGCCTCTGGTATTTGATGTCTCATGCTGAAATACCTTCAGTTAACTGAGAAGTACTGAGAGAATTTGACTCTGAACTAAAACTTAAAATAAGTGACTAAATAAGCCAACATAGTCTGCCCTCCCCTGCTGAATTCATCCTTAGGAGCCTGATTAAAGAAGACGTTCAAAGCAGAAGCTCTAGACTCGGGTTTCTCTTCGATTTGCTTTGCAGAATGACTCTTCTGGGTTGTGGTTTTGAGGATTTTTGGCTTTGAGCTGTTTGTTTATTTGGGTGTCAGTGACAAAGGAGGAAAAATTCAGACTTCTTAGAAAATTGAGAACTCGATGTAAATTTTTCATAAAAGTCAGAGCAGCTGTTGCATGTTTTCCTCACAAAGCAAAAGATACAGGAGCTTTTCCCTGGTGTATTAGGGTGGCAACAGCTCACAAATTCAAGGACGGTACTTGTTTTACAACAGGAGGTCGTTTTTCAGTATTTTCTGCTGTACTTTATCGCTGTGGGATGGAAGCTCTTTCTGGGGTGAATGTGGGTGATTGGGGGAGGGGAGTGGGGACAAGGCATTTGCTTCAGCAGCAAGGCAGAAAGTGAAGAAAACAGCCTTCTTTTGGATGGTATTTACACATATGCTTTATGTGACTTGTTGACTCAGGACTTTGCGCCGCCATGTAGAGGAAGCACACAGGGCCTCTCTCCCGTCAGAAGGGAAGATGTGAGACTCCTTAGTAATGCTACCTTTTATCTAAAGTGTTGCACTGAGCTGTCCTGAAATAAATACCTATTAAAGGAAATTGCCGGATTCATTCTCCTCAGTTTAGGGGAGTAAATCATAAGGAATATGTTTAGTACTGTGACAACAATAAGCTTTAAAAAATGACAGGAAACATAACTCTTGCCAAAACAATCACCCCATCACATCTCTTAGTATCCATACAGTTTGCGGGCTCAGTAAAACCATTTTTGAGTGCTGTTTGCATTTTGAATTAGAGACGAAAAGATGATGGGGAGACTTCCAATGGCATGCAGGTTTTCAAAATTTACTCACTTAGTAGACTCTTCTAGTGAATAACATCTTGTCTTTTCATGAATGTGATTGTAGAAATTTAACTGAAAACAAAAGCAAAGGAAAACAGAGCACAGTGATGCACTTTGTGCTCTTCAAAACCTGACAAGGTTTTGAAATTTTCCTCCAATTTGATTTCCAAAGGGAGATTAAATGTGTCAAACTTTCATGAAAGGGCCCAGAGGTCTGGCTCCTGGAAGAGCCACAGATCCTGAATATCCCAGAGCTCCTTTCGGATCCTGTGGGCCTGTGAACGCGGAAGTTTGGGAATCAAGGCTCTCCGATTTTTGAGATTTCTGGCTGCTTGTCATCTTCCATGTGGACTGGGGAGGTGCTGTTTTGCCTCACCATAAAACCAAGGTTCCCAGGACTTCCAGAGTATGGCTCCACAGCATCCTTGATTTTGCTCACATGCAGAATAGCTTCCAACTAGGACTTGCCTCAGATGTTTAAACAAGAAGATTTATCCGGTGACAATTGAGCTGTTACTGTAGCACAGCCAGTGTGGTGTGTGGGCTGAGACAGCTAAAAGCTGCTAATACAGCCGGAATTGGCAGAGAAGTGTGGCAAAGCCTAAATTAACCGCAAGGCTAGCAGAGAACCTCCTCGTTTCCTTTCCCAGTTGAGAAATTCTAAGTACGAGGTGAAGATGCCCTGGGCAGCTTGGGGGGGTGTGAGGTCACACAGGGAGAGGCTTGATGCTTCTAATAAGACTTTGTGCAACTTCCTCCAGAAACCATCTGTGCCTCAGAGGGTCTGTTTTTAAACAATGCAGAAATGATCATTCCTACCTCGCTATGCAGTGCCCACATAGAGGGAGGTTTACAGCAGATCAGTTAAGGCTTTCTGAGTAATGGGAAGAGCAGGGAGGACACAACTTGATAGATAGGATGCAGAGAAGCCACTTGTAAGTATAAAGGCAATTATACATCTTTTCCGAGACACATTTCCATGTACACACATAATATACAGAAGTTTGCACTCTTTCTTAATGATGCTTTTTGTTAGTCGGATAATAGCCCCCATTCAGACTTTGACTGAACTCTGTTGGCTGTACTGGCATCTGTCGTCTTAGATAAGGATTGAATTTGACCTAGTTCCTCCATGTGTCTTTTTTTTTAAAAACCTATTAAGGTGTGCAGTGTTGCCATAATGCTTTTAAAACAGTCTCAACTGAAAAATAGGCTAAGTTTGAATGTTTGGTTGTCACTTGTATTTTGTGGGTAGGGTTTTTTGTTTGCTTGCTTGCATGGATGTGTGTGGGCTTAAAGCTTTGCGTTTTCTCAGCTATGTGCTGGTGGGTTTGATAGACCACAGGTTGAGAAGTGCCACCACACATGGCTTCTCTTCCTCTGAAGTGCTCTTTCTAATACCTTCTTTTAAATTTTTTTTAAAATAACATCTATTTTAAAGAAGGTATTGCAGCACTGGCAAATCAAATGTAACAACAGGGGGCTTAAGTAAGGTAAGACAGAGCTGGAAAAGTGGACTAAAGCCTTCTCTATCAAGCATCCTCCTCTCTTCCAACATCTGAAATAAATAAGGTGTTCTTGTTACATGTACAATTGCTGACAATGCTGTTCAGGCTTTGATGCAGTGAAGAGCAATTCATAGAATCATATAATTAGTTACTTTTTATTACAGAATTCTATAAATGCCATAAAAAGTTAATCTTGGTCGTGTAGAACCAAACTGTGCTTGGACTGAACAAGAAATACCCATTCCGGAATTAACTAGAAAAGCGGGGAAGTATTTAAATGCCTAGGAAATGAAGCCTTCAGAACTTAGGCTCCCTTCCTTCTTTCTGGCACGAGCTCCTGTAGTGTTTGGAGGATGTACATAAATGTGGAGCAAGAGAGGAGAAACCCTGATATCAGGTGAATGGATTTGTTGAACCTGAGGAAGAATGGGCAGCAAGTGACACGCTGGTCGTACTGCTCCATTTATTACTGATATACCACCATGTCTTTTGTTGATGGATGTTGTAAAAGAACATCAATAGAAAGGATACCTGACCTATCTCACAAGCAAATGGGGGTGACATCCCGACCTCTCCAAGTCTTATTCAGCCTCCGAGCCTGGTCAGCACAAAGCAGCGCAGGTGGCATTCAGAATGTCACTGATGCATGTCTTTGAACACATCACCCTCTCGTTGCTAACCAAACACCTTGGGGTGTGGCACCCGTGACTCAGTGCCATCTTCGGTGCCTACAGGTTTGGTAACATTGTCTGAACTCGCCCTGCGGCAAAAGCCTTCAAAGTGTCACAGGCTTTTAATTTAGAATAGCAAAAGGATCTGGGGTCAGTTGAAACTTGGCCTAATTCCTTGCACTCGCCCTAGATGGGCTGAAAGATTTGCAGTTTCTGGCATAGCTGGTCCAAATCCATAGCTCGTTTTGTCGTGGAAGCTGAACCTGAGTGAGTTAGAGCTGGTTCAGGGTGCTGTGCTGAGCATTTTCCTGGCAGGCAGAACCACATGCTGCAGCGCTCTTAGTCAGTGTTCAGAAACATAGTGAAGCAAGATGTAAAATAACCTGATGTAAAATACATCTAACAAGACTGCTTGCTTGGGTGGATCACTGTAGTCTGGCCTCTGTTTCGTCTCCGTGTACTGTAACAAATTTGGTACTGTTCAGAAGGGTCAAGAGAGCAGCCTTTAAATAAAGCTACAGTAAAAAGACTTTAAGATTTCCAGAACAAATATTTATATGAATAAATCCTGCTTTTTTACGTAGCACCAGTGAAGCCATTATCAGCTCCTGTTCACCTTGCTCCCTCCTGTGCTGGTAAAGCAGCTGGGGACTGGTGTGTGAGAAGAGGTGCTTGAGGAGGACATGATGTGTATTTGCATGGGAGAATGGTTGCGTGACTACTGCAAGCGTGAATACCCATGGATGCGATTCTGCAGCTGCCAAAGTCAGTTGCAAGATTGCTTTCAACTTCATTGCTGCACACTGAAACCGAGCAAATGAGATAAGAAGAGCTTGGCTTCTAGCTCTGCATGTCCTGGGGTTTTGTGGAACGTTTCATGTTTCAGCTTCCCTGTTCTGCTAAGGCCTGTTACTGCTCTAGAAATGGGAGAAACTCCAGATACTATCAGGTGCTGGTGCCAGGAGTTTAAAACATGTCTCTTCTGGTTGCCTTTTATTTATTTTTTTTATTTTTAAGGACCTTACAACCTTTAGTTTTGTCTCAAGTGCAGGATTAACAGTGGGAAAGGAATTTATGTCCAGGTGGGACAAACCTGTCTTTTTCATCTAATCATACAACCTTTTAAAAGGGGTTTCCCTGTTGTGCCTGCTTGGCCAAATGGTCTTTGCCATCTTCCTTGAGTACTAGGCCGTAATATTTTGCTAAATGATAGAGTTCATGCCTCCTGATCCAAAATGTCCACAATTTATTCCTATATATCCTTTTAGCATGAAATTGTACCAAGAATAAGTCAGTTGGGATGATCCTGAAGCTGCGTCGACATTGGATTCAGACTCTGCTAATGGCTCGTATTGGGAGTCCTTAGAGTTGCATATAGATAGAGTTGCATTGGCACTGTTCTTTTAGGAGAAAAAATGGTTTGAATCACACACTGAGCATATTTTTAAACAAGACTGCAAGTTAAAACAAACAAAGCCAAGCCAAGGAGCTTTATGCCTTTGGTTATAATGTGTAGCGTGGAGTACTGGCAGTTCATTGAATCACACATTGGAGTATTTTGCGTCACGCTGGCAGGCATCTGTGTGTGTTACTGTCTGCTGCTGTGTAAGAGTGCAATAGGTTAGAAGAATATTTTGCCCTGGAAATATGCTAGGTACACAATCTGAAGCGGTATGATCCTATTTTCCATATGCTTAGGAACAATTGAGGGTTTTGTGATCGCTGTGCAGGTGCCAGATGTCAGGCATCCTGTATTTTTCTTATGTATATTTGGTATCTGAGTTTGGAAAGGTGGAAAAAGTTCATACAATCTGTTTTTTCTTCACTGTTATGGTTAGTCATAAATGTTATATCAAGTCCCCAGACGAATAAAAGTAAGAATAAGCCCTTCTGACCTGGAACATATGTACATAAGTGTGAAACCTCTAACCCGCCCGTGAAACAGAGAGAAAATAGAAACAACCCACTGAAAGCTATGGAAAGTTGCAGTTCAGGTGTAGGAGCTCAGACTGTTGGTTATTCAAGGCCAAACACTTTTCCCTTTATGGTTTGTGTAATCTTCCTTGGAGAGGAGTAAAAAGATGCCATGGATCTACACTATGTAACAGGAGATCCATCTCTCTCTCTCTTTGACAGGCATAGTAGGTCTGGATCACGAGCACTTACTACAACACTTTTAATGTGAATGTAAAATTGCCCAAAGTAGCTAAGGAGAGGGGAAGGGCAAGGTTAGTAACGAGGTAATTTTTATGAGCCAGTTGGAATAGCCAGAAATTTAAGTTTCTGAAGTTGGGGATTCTTGGTAAAGTATCTCTCTGTTGTGCTGTGGGTTTTTTAAAAAACTGCCTGTATGAAGTTTTGATTTCTGAAACAGAAGATCTAGTTTGTTTATTTTGCTATATTGCGTACAAGCAGTGTTGCATATAGAAGAGCTTAGCTTTTGAGTACGGAAAGTCCCAACTCATGTAAATATGGAAATAAAAATTCAGCTTTCTGCATGAAAGACCTTTGTTTTAGCCTTTGTGCTAAATCTCTCTGGAAGATTTTAGAAGAACAGAAAAAAATTAAGACTTGGAGGATTTGTTTGTAATCCCTTAATGAAAAAAACAGGAAACTCCTTATTGAACTGTCTTGTATAATTGAGGAATATAGAGAGAAATTTAACTATTTTGCAGCATTCCTTAAATAGTGCTAAATTACTGGCCTAAGAACATTGTTACGGACTTTCGCCCTCCTTTAAAGATCAGTCCCAAAAAATAGATAAAACTCAGAAATTGTCTTCTAGACCTGGCAAAGCAAGTTAAACTGAAGAACCCAGTATTACCACTGTGGGGAAGGAAGATTAACACTGGAGTACGGAAAGATTTCAATATAAGCATAGTAGTATTACCCATTCTGTAATAAAGACTGGATGTTTCCAGCAAAATCGTCTGGTCTTCACATGTGTTAGGCTGTGGATAGGAGAGTCTTGAGGTCTTTCAGGGAAGATTTTTTTTTTCCCCCCATATGGAATTTCAGGGAATTATTTCTTTGTACACTCCTTTCTTTGTGTTGCGATCCTGTTAAGTCAACAATGACAGGATTTGGATCTGTGACGAAAATAAGCTTGAGACAAGTATCTTCAACTCATAAAGTTTCCAACTCTTGTTTTTGAAGCTGTTGTTAGGTTTGCAAAGACACATTAATGCTGACAAAAAAACAACTTTATAAGCAGGGGAGGTTGAATACGTTTATAATTTAACTTAGAGAAGTTACATAGGCTTATCTATGTTGACAGTTTTCCAGCTCTAAGGCTATTGTACGTCATCTAGTCCAGTAGGGTTAGCAGAGTAATCCAAGGATTGTTAGATTTCAACATTTGCATAAAATGTTGTATTTCAAAATGGACCCAGAAAACCTCTTGTGGGTTGCTGGTCACTATAAACTATGCTCTGTGGATAAAGAGTTATTGCGTGTTGGAAAGAACTTGTTAATCCTGTGTTGGGTGAAAGTAGAGAAAAAATGGCCATCACTGAAAAAACTGCCTTCATTGCACAGGTCGGTACGGGTTGTGGTCTCCTTCACTCCCCTTACACAGCTATTGCAAATCAACCTTGTGCCTTATTTGTGGCTGACCCATGTACCCACCCGGAATTTTAGTGTTCTGTGGTGGAATCGGATCCTCCCGAGTTTGGATGTTGTGAACTGAGATGCCTGTAGACTAGAAACCTGTGAGCTGCTTTAGGAGGTCAAGATCCTGACATCTGTGCAGTGACAGCAACGCAAATGCTGAATTCATGTGTGTGCTGGGAATCACCTTGCCTTTCATTGTATGCTTTGTTGTCCCTGTCTGCAACTGTCCAAAGTTCAGCATATCCCGCTTTTGACATTTGTGTGTAATATATATAAGCTGTTCTGTTTAGGATTCCGTGTTTGGTTTTCTCCTCTCCCCCTTTTTTCCCCTCTGTTCACATCAGTTTGTCTAAATCTAGTGGCATAAATTCGGTCATGATGTGAAGGACTCGTACCTAGAGGGTAAAAGGAAAATCTGCTGGAAATAAGATCATGCTTAATTGCAAGAACGAGGCAAATGGCTTAAGTGCTTAGATATTTCATGGAACCTTTTCTTTTGCTTTATAACTTCTGAAGTGACAGTTGCAGCACTTTGCTATTGTTGCTGATGGAAAATAAAAAGTAGTGTGGAATTCATAGTAGACTTTGGAGTTTCTAGTAAATCTCTCTCTCTTTTGTCACTGAAACTCTGTTTGTGGCATCACTGGGGGGAGTGATGTCTTGCTGAGGTTTTTGTTGTTTTTTGCAAATATTCCTAAAGAGGGTCAGGATCAGTCTGGCTTCTTACGATAAGCTGTTCTGCAGCTGTGTTTCTGTTGTCTTGTATTTTCCATGTAGTCAAGTGAATGTATGTATTTGTCATTTGTTTTGGACAGATCTTGGGTCTTTGGATCTTGGCATGTCTCTTTCTTTTTCTTTATTTTTTTTCTTTCCCCACTGAGTCTTGAGCAAGTTTCTATCCCAGAAACAGTGCTTATGTTCTAAAACTGCTGTAAGATTAAGTGGAAATGCCAAAGTGAAGGCTAGAAGTGGCTGTTAATTTAAGAATTTGTGTTTGGGATTATGTTTTTCCTCCAGACAGATGATGAGGGATAGACACAGAAGAGCGTTCCTTAGATTTGACTGGGAATAGCTTTTGGTGGCGAGTTGAATGTCAAACCACAGACTATCCAGAGGATATGGAGGGGGGAGGAAGTTAAACATGAAATGTAAATTGCATGTAGAATAGCTGAGAAGATGAGTGGATGGGATGGCAGATGATTAGAGAAATACAGTTGTGGTGCCCAGTTGTGCCCATCAACACGGCAGTGTTCTGTGGTTTCTTTTTCTCCTGCAGCACTTTACTTTTTGGCCTCCTCTTTGAGAAACAAAGCTGTGTTCTGTAGACATTTTGCTACATGTCAGAAAGGACTACTTATTCTTGAAAGGAAAGGTAGTAATGTGGTTTGTTTTTTTTTTTAAACCACAGAATGCCAGAGATATTCACGCCCTGCCCAGCAGAATGGGTGAAAAGCCAAAAATATATGGGTTTTTCCTTTGATATTAAAATATATGCACAGTTCTTCTAAAGATTTAGGGCTTTAGTTTCCAAGATAGCACCCCTGTTGTTAATCCCATCTGTACTCTGTGGGATATCTCTAGTGACATACCACTAACATTTGAGGTAAAAATAGGCTCTTTTGCTGAGCGACAGTATGGAACAATAAGACTTCTGCTGTGGTTAAAGTCATCACGTAGTCATATTCATTTACATGCCGTTCATGTTCGCCTGTCTCAACTAGCAGAAAACTGAGAGTAGGTACAAGCAGACTGGGAAAGAACATTTCTTTATGCTGTGCAAAATCAATGCTTGAGTCTTCCAGGTAGATGCAATGTGAAAGTGGCTTTTTATTGTTGTTGTTTGTTTTTTTTCATTTGGTGTGTTTTTTTTGTTTTATTTTTTAGGATTTCTAGGATTTTTATTCACTAATGTGGATAAAATCTGTGATATAAATCAATATTAAAGTGTTGGGGGATCAGCAACAGTTGAGAGATGCCTCTCCATAGCACTGTGGGATTATTTTATGCAGGTTGATGGAGTGGTATTTGAAAGCATGACATTTTTCCTTTCAGTTTGTGAGGAATGTATTGAGATTATTGGTCTAGCTTTGAACATCCATTAATGTCCAGCTAGCTTTTACAAATTACTCTTGGGTTTTCTGTATGTGTCTGGATTGCTCACCCCCGCTAAGCTAACAAAACGCTCATTTCAAAGAAATGTTTTGCAGTATAGATGTGAAATGCTGTCCTATCATCAGCATCTTTAACCATCTTGGCTGGCACTTTCTTGTCATTCTCAGCTTTGCTTTCAAACCTCTCCCTTACTTCCTTCCCACTCCCTGCCAAAGAATCCAACCAGCCTTGCTGCGGGTCACGCGTGTGTTAAATATATCCCGACCCAGAAAGAGTCATTGCCTCCATAGCCCCATGGCTAGAGCAGGTGGGATTTAAAGCACACACACATGTGGAAAAATAACGCCTTTCCTCAACGTAGTCTTTATTTATACGAAGCGGAGTGAACCTGAGAGCACGAGCCAGAGCTGCTGCGCTGCGGCCAGCGGTCGTTTCCCATGAGAATTGGGACATTATCATTCACATCTGATTGAAACTTGCTGACTGCCACGAACGTCAAGCTATTACCCGCTTTTATGTGCTTCTCTTTCATTTTCCTATTGTAAGCTTCCTGGTTGAGATATTTTGTAAGGTAATTCCTGATTTGTCACCTGCATTAGGTACCTGAAACATTGCATGGAATTAGGTGGGAGCAAAAGCTGAAAGATTTATTTTGTTTTGGTTGATGGCAGCTGTCAAGCTTTACTAAAGCAAAATGTTTAATTACTTTCCCAAGCTGAGACTGAAGTGCCTGTGTGATCAGTAGGTGAATCCCTTGCAGAAGATGCTGGCTCAAACCACACATGATGAAGAGAAGTAGGTGTAGGTGTTGTCAGTGCAAAGATGGCAGGGTATAAGGATGTATTTGGGTTGCCAGTAGAGGAGCCGAGAGTCCCTCAGCAAGCAGTTGATAGGGAAGCTGTGTAGCTGCCACCCTGCTGGTGCCAGAAGCCGACTGATTCGGTACCTCAGTCTGGCACCTCTCGCCCTGTGTGTGTCGGTGGAGTCCACTGGGGAGGACAAGGGGAACGATCTGTGAAGGATCCTGCTGACACCAGTTGGTAATTGCACTCCTGCCGCTGTTTTATGCCCGTGGTCTGTAAGCAATGGTATGGAAATTGAACATATCTATGTTCTTGTGTAGAACCTGCAGGATCTGGTGTGTGCGTTCCAGCCTCAGTGATTACATAAAATTATTAAAACTATTTTACAATAGAGAATGATCGTCATAGATATGGTTAGAAGCTTTTGTTTTGAACTGCTCGTCTTTTAAAATAAAGTACTTTTTCTTTTCTGTTTTCTTTTTTTACACAAAACCCTTGTCTGCTGGTGAACAGGCATCGGAGGAAGTGTCAAAATCTCTGCAAGCAATGAAGGAAATTCTGTGTGGGACCACAGACAAGGAGCCACCTACAGAAATAGTGGCTCAGCTGGCACAAGAGCTATACAACAGTGGCCTTCTAGTGACGCTTATTGCCAACCTGCAGCTGATAGATTTTGAGGTAGGTCGGCATCCATAAACCTTGTCATCTCCTTGGTCTCAGCGTTGTCAGTGAGTAGAGCTGTATTTTTCTGAAGTCTAAATATTTTAATTGCATTCGAAACTGTTTTTCACACGCTGAAGAAAGTGGCTGCTGTACATTGGTCAGTGTTCTGCTAGACATGCTCATATACTGGAAGTAAATGCAATGCATCTGATTTATTTTAATTAAAACAAAACCAATAAAGAAATACTGCCATGTGTATCCAAACAAGGTAGGAAATGATGCTGAGAATACTGTCTGTGACCAACCTTGTAAGCTGCAGTGATGAACCTCTTACTTTGTCATAGTGCAGCTAGAGCCAACTGCCATCTCTGAAGAGTGTGTCTGATTTAGAAGGGGTCCAGGGACATGGAATAAAATAACTTGAAGCATGGGAAAATCTCATGTGAAAAAGACTGAAAAAAATGAGACGGTTTAGTTGAGAGCAAAGGAGTTGAAAAAGGTGTTAAGAACTGACAGCAGCTTGCAAGGTAAATTGGATTGCCTCCATTTATTTCTTTGGACTAAAGAAGAAAGGAATATAACTTTTTTTGCCAGCAGAAAGATCTTCAGAAAGATGGAAAAAAAAATCTATATAACAGTAATTATATATTCCATGTAACTCCTTGCCAGTTTTATTATTAAAGCCAAGAACTTAGCAGATAAACTACTAAGACAACTGAACTTATAACTAAGGAGAAGAAGAGTTATGGTAGAAAAGATTGTAGTAATTGAGGATAAATATAAACCCTTTTAACTGATCTTTGACTGGCAGGAACTGGGAAGAAACTTAGTCACTGGCAGGTCATTATAGTATTCCTGTGGTCTGCAGTCAGCCGGGATAGTGGTCCCCAGGGACTGCTGTTATGAGTCCCGTGATTTCTATGGCTTCTGGGCACGAGTGAATCATCACAAGTGTCCAAGCATCTCTGAGCAGGGGCAAGTCCCTGGCTCCCAGGAACCAAACTTCCGCTACTGAGATCTGAAGCAGGGGCAGTACTGAATGTGTAGGACAGGCAGCTGCTGAATTTAAAATGCAGTTCCCCAGAGACATCTGATCGGTTCCCCAGAGAGTCTGATACTCTCGGAGTCACCTCTTGTGGGAGTTACTTTCTTGTGGAAGATTTCTCCCCTTATTGAAGTTATTTGTTGTTGCTTTAATTTTCTTTCCTTTCCATTTTGTAAGTGAATGAAAGGGAGGAATGATGGGAGATGAATGTTTGCTATGCCTTCTCTTCCCTCCATCTCCAGTAAAGCCAAGATTCAAGGGACTGACTGATTTATTTATTATTACTTTTTGAAAATGTTATTAGTGGAGTTCTCTCACTCTTCCTAAGGTCTTGAGTTCAGGAGATTTTTTTTTTTTGTCATGCTAGAATTTCTTCAGATCCTTTCATTTGTTACCTCCCTGCCACCTCTGGTTACTGTTAAATGTCTCAGTTACAAGAGAGAAGATACTACTAGCAGATACACCACGGAAGGGAAACTCCTGCATTATTTTAGTTGCCTGACAGTCTGTATTGCTTTTGTCAAACAAAAAATTCTGTCTGAACTTATTGAACCCACAGTGTTCAAATGCAAGCACTGAATAAAATACCAAATGTGTTACTGAATTATTGGTATTACAAACAGTTCTAATAACTTTTATTGCAAAATGAATTTTTCCATGATAAAAGCTTTTCAATCGTTTAACAAAACCGTTATAGATACTCTTTTTGGCAAAACAGTAGAGATGAAATGTTATTGAACAAGAAGATAAAGGAGCATTTGCTGCTCTCTATTTATATTCCCATAGACTTTTTCAGTTCATCAACATTTTTGCTTTCATTTTGTTATATTGGTGGCCACAGCTGGCATTTAGGTTTCTTTGTTGAACAAGTAATTTCATCTCTTTAAAACATGCAAATTATTTTTTTGATCCGCATGTAATGATGGAAAGCAGAATCATAAATTACTTGAAAATGTAATTTCTGAAGGGAATAATGTTTATGTAGGTTACTTTGTTTTATCCTGACTCCATCTCCTCCTCACCAACCCTGCTGTCCCCTGTGATCCAAATTTTGCACAGCTGTACTTAACTTTTGAAGATATGTTTTCAAAGACTTCATGAAACTTGATGGCTGTGAGTGAAATTAGAATTAATGCCCCCACCGAGAAAAAGGCAGAAGCAGATACTCAAGTCCTATCTCATTCATGTTTCATCTGCCAGTACACTTACAGCATGTGTGGCTAGGGTGGGTGTGCATGTAGGGGAAGACTGTCATGTCCTTGCATGTGTCCATCACGCGTCAATAGAAAACATAGGTTTGCTGCTTCTGCCACTCAAGAAACAATATATAATTTTGCTGATGATACTGTTATGAAGCGTGAAAGTTGGGTTTGATCAGGAGCTCAGAATCAAGATCAGACTGGATTTTTTGAAATCTAAAATATGAAATTTATTGTTGAACTTTGAAGAACTGAGGAAAGTGTGCATAGAGTAAAAGTTAGTTAAAAGAAACTATGTTACTAAGTGCATGTAAGCCTAAAGGTTCACAAACTGTAAAGCCACTCAGAGGCAGCAGATAGCCACGAGCCCAGGACCAGTGACATCAGAAGCTTTCCCTTACTTTGTCTTGAAACAGGAGCTACATTATGGTATAAGTGTCATGCAATTTGCTATTTATATAATGGCATCCTGTGCAGATTTTTTGTTCTTGTCTAGCCGCTTTCTCTCCATGCTGCTTTATCTTGTGCTTCAGTGGCCATATGTATTTCATTATATGGCAAAATCGAATCACAGATCCAAGTAAGGAGTGTTGCAAAAGTACTCCTACAATTTTTATAGATGTCTAGTGGTGAGGGAAGTCTGCCTTTGTTCCCTCCTATCTGACTCCATTCCCTCCAGGAGAACCCAGAGAGACCAACCTTTGGCTTTCCCGATAGCTGGTCTCTAGAAAATTGGATATAATTGGATATATATCTCTCTCCTCTCTGAGATATATGTAGAGATATATATATCTCCTCTCTGCTATTTGGTATAATGCTGCAGTGCACCTAATAGTAACTAACCAAGGTAAAATTTGGCATAGCAGAGGGGCTCACTTAATTTATGGCCATTTTCACCTCGCCCTTTTAACAGCTCTTCTCTTGTCTGGATTGTTTTAATCTTGGAGTAACTGTTGAAGCAGCTGGGGATCACTGGGTTCCAGACATACATTATGGGTGTTGTAAGGACAGGGGAGAATGGGATGACTTTATAAAGAATTAGCCTAATTAAGAGAATGTCCAGTGGTCAGAAGTGTTGCAGACAAAGGCAGATGGACTGACCTGCTCTGATTCGATTCTCCAATTCCCCAAGTCTCCAAGCCAGCTGGGTTGGAACGAGCAGGAAAGCAGAATATTTTGTGTTTCTCAGCAGTGATTTATTTGCAGAGGTGAAACCAGGGAATTTCCATCTGTGTGAAACTATCTGCTCCTTGGCTTCAAATGTTCAATAAGTTCTCCACCAAGGAATGTTTGTCCTCGAGAGAGAGATCAATGAGCATTCACAGATTAGAAGTAACCTTTTACTTTAGCTTGCCCTGTGCATAGTGACCCGCTGCTGACCCAGTGCCTTGGTTACTGGTCAATAGTGCAGTGGTCTCCCCCCTACATTAATTTCACACATCAATTTGTCTCCTGCGGCCGGGGGAGAAAATGTTGGGGGAGGAAGAGGACTTCTAATGCAAGATGTATTGGCAAACTCTATGGTTGAATAGAACATAATTTGGAGGGACCTTCTGAAAAGCTGTTTGCGCAGGGAAGCCCTCAAAGACAAAAAGCGATTGTGCAGATACATGTAGATACAGGAGAAAATTGGGACAAAGTGAAGGATCTTAGTTGTGACTAAAACAAAGACATGTTTGTGGTGCAGCCATTTAATCAGTAGTAATTATTTTGTTCTTCGTGATGAAATAATGGGCACAGTTTTAAATTTCACTCTGATTTTCAAAAACGCAATCACACTTGGCGTGGATTGCGTTTGAATAATGAAAACCTTTAGCTTTTTAAATCTAGGCTATGAGGTGGTGTACTTGGTACTAGCTTGACATCTTGAAGTTGGAGGCTGTGGGAGCAATAGTACACACTGACTTGCTTTTTTGGTACTTTAATGTTGCTATTTAAGATAGCCAGGGACTTGCTTGACAGAATAAGGGGGATGCACATCTTCATTTAGAAAGAGAGAGATGTAAATGGGAGTGGGGGGATCAGTAGTCTTCAGAGCCACCCAACGGAGGAATTCTTCTTGTGGCATTGAGGAAACAGCAAGCATGAGGTGGTGGGGCTGTGGAGAGCCCAGAAAAAAGAGACTGACTTGTTTTGTTTTCAATTTCATTTCCACTTTAAATAGAGATTATAGTAAATGGTAATTTGTTAATGTTTTTCCAGTTGAAGATACATTTTGCTTCTTTAACAGGGCAAAAAGGACGTTTCCCAGATATTTAACAACATCTTGAGAAGACAAATTGGCACACGCAGCCCTACTGTGGAATACATTAGTGCCCATCCACATATCCTATTCATGCTTCTAAAAGGGTGGGTGCTTTAATTTGTTTTTCATTAAAGAGCATTGCCTGGAACATGCTGGCATTGCAGTTGATCTACTTTCTCACTTTTAGTTTAAAAAAAAAAAAAAAAAAAGGATTTTCAGATTATTTTTTCCAGATTTCTTATTTTGTTTCATATTGACTTTCTACATAACTGTATGCATTTTAATGACTGGAGTATTTTATTTGGCCATTATTTCTACACCAAACTTCATGTTGGAATAATTATGCACTGATTGTTTTTGACTGCTCCCCACGTGATGTGTACTTCAGTTCTTGCCCTAAACTCTTTTGTAGCATTGTTGACAACTGCTGGGTTTCATTTAGACCTTTTTTGCATTGCAGGATTGACTTATAGCGGTGTCTGTAAATAACTGGAGTCAAATGCTGGACCGCCATGTGGTGGAACAGAGGGAAGGAAAAATGCATAAAAAGAATAGTTGTGTCTGTGGGGCAGACTTCTCCAATGCTTGTAGCCACATGTGAACTTCAACTTTAATTCAGTAATGAACTCCACAACTTTCAGCATTAAATCTTTTTTCTGTCTTTTAACCTCTGAGGGAGTCAGTGCTCAGCTGTAACCCAGTGGTTCCCAAGTAAGTCAGCCAAGGAGGGGGAACAGACTGCTGTGTGGAGAGCACATCAGTTGTAGCGGTATTCAGCAGTGCATGAGCATTGGCCTAAAACTCTTGAGGTTTCTGTCCCCTTTTCTTTTGGCCAAGAAGTTGGCTTTTCCAGTCCTTGAAGTCTACTGTTTTCTGCTTGGTTTTCTAAACTGCAGAAGCCAAAGAAGCAAGATTCAGGATATTTTTTTTTCCCCATAAGGAAAGGAGAATAGATGTGATTGGGATTAAAGAACTGATGTAGAAATAAGTGCATTTATTAGCTGATCAGTATGAAACAACACGGACTCTCATAGTAGTTGTATGGTCACACTAGCAACAGCCATTCAAAAACATGACATAAGCCTTTCAAACTAATGGTTCTTAAGAGAATTAATTTTTAAAATGTCTTTCTTGCTCTTGAGGCTTAAGATTTGCATTTTTGCCCTTTGCTCCACAGCCAGAGTTAGGAAAATACTTAAGCACTATCCAAGATTTGTGCAGGACAAGGCTGCAGCCCCAAGCGTAAAATTCCCCTCAGCCTTCCCCCTCTCCCAGGGGCAGACCGGAGCCAGGACAGGGATAGGCACAGGAGTCCTCTGAAATAGTTATTTCCTTCAAAACTGGCCACATTCCAGCACAGCTGAGTGGGGAAAAGAGTAACCAAGAGAACTAGTCAGTACCAGGGATTTGAAGGACTGGGAGCTTGTGGTTGAAGGTGGTGGCAAAGCTCTTGGTTCCTGCGGCGGGAGGAGGCCTGGACTCGCTGCCTTCCTTGCAGGCAGGGCGATGGGGAGCCCAAGCAGATGGCTGGCCTGGGTTAGGTCTTGCTCTTACAAGTATAGTGATTTGTTATGATTTATCTTTAATTTTGACACTCTTGACTTGTTTTCTGTTACTAAATGCCAGCTTCCTCAGAAAGGAAGTGGGTAAGCTAGTTAAATGGATTTTAGTTTCATTTGTTCATTAAAATTCACCATTTATATAAACCTTAACCTAGTCATTTCAGCACAGTGGTGATAATTCTCTCAGTTGTCATGAAGTTGTACAACTATTTTCAATTTCATGTATAGATACAATAACTTTCTTCCCTTTTCTCTGTCTTTGTTTTTTTTTCACTCATTTTGTTTTTGCACGTTGTGCATGTATTGCTACCATATGTCTGGGCTTTATTTAAAGCTAAAAAATATTTTTGGATCACGTCCCAGATACTCTTTGGCATCTGTAACAATATTAAGATGATAGTGAAGATTTTGTTTATGCATAGGTACTGCTGACAGACATTTTACTGTAGATGACCTGAGCCAGAGGATGTGTTTAAATGGCATCACTTAGGAGACTGCTGCTGCGTGTGGCAGCGTGTCCATGTTGGCTTGGGCCTCTGGCTCCTTATTCTTGATTTCTTGGCTATCTGTCCACAGCACTGCTCTGTACCAGAATTGCCATTTCTGGAGTTTCTCATTAGAAAGTGCTGTTGAATTCATCAGTGGTAATCCAGACGACGGTCCTATCCAGCCCTGATGGAATCTGGGCAGCTGCTGCAGAGCAGTGTAATGGTCTCAAACACGATGCTGCATTACTTGCTTATGTCCTGCTGCTTGGGACTGTCTAAAAATTATACTTGAAATGTCTGCCCACAGCAAGTGTAGGGCCCTGTCCACGCAGCTTGCTGCATGCAGGGAGTGTGTGGTGCTTGTGTGCAATAAGCTATGAGACTGGGAAACATGCACTTCATGTAAGACACCACTACTTGAAAACATGACTTGAGGACACGTTTTCATATTTATTTAATGCTAAATGAAATATATGAAATAGAAATCTGCTTAAAGGAAAGGAAAAGTGGGCTTGGCTGGCTTGTACCATTCAGCGTTTGTTATATGACATTATCTGGAGAAAGGAAAAAAAAAAAATTTCTACCGTGACTATAAAAGAAACAGCCCAGGACTATTGTGAAGGCTTGTCATTGTTTTACTTGTATTGGATGCAAAATTTCCTCTGCCCCCTGACAGTCATTTCCCAACAGCATCAACACAAGATTGCTTTTTCATTGCATAATATGAGCTCTGTTGAGTGGGAAGGATCCTGCATCAGAGCTCCCGTCCAGTGTTTCCTGCCTGATACTCCAGCGGCACTGCCAGCTTAAGATAACTGTTCTTACCTTTTAGGCTTCGTTTTACTTGTTGGCTGCTTCCTTCCAGCTTCTCAGCTTCAGAAAAACATACAGCACATAGTTTACTACTATTTTTTTTTTACCTTTTTTTGGTAGGTTAATTGACCTTCCTGCTGCATGAGGACTTGCTTGAATAGTATCTTATTTTTGGTGTGTGCAGGTTTTGTGTATGAGCAGGATTTCAGATGAATGCAAGGTTTGGTGTATATAGAGTAATGCATATATCTGGGCCAATATTTTTCTCCAGTGTCAGCGTATTGCATTAGCCCAGAAATAACTTTGGTCCTTTGTAATCGAAAATATTTTCCCTCTACTACAGTACTGTAGAGGACTTCAAGTTTATGGCACTTGCATTGTTTCTCACAAGTCGTAAACTTGTAAGGTCCTTTGTGAATATGTATCATGCCGCATGCTATCTAATGTACTCAGTCACTGCCCTGATCTGTTTTGTGATGATCTCTTCATATCACAGTGCAGTGAAAGCTTTAATGGTGTATTGGCTGAAGTTACAGAATTCCCCTTGAGTTTGTCCAAGGATAAACTCCTTATCCGAGGATAAACTCAAGCTATAGAAGTTAGTGTAAAATCAGATCAGAATATAGCTGTTTGTCAAGACCTTGTTTCTCCCAGGCTTGATGCCTTCCTAGTCTCCTGCCTGTGCTCTTTACCTTGTACCATCTTCTGCACTAGCCATGCAAGTAAGACTCCCTTTGCACTGAGATGCATGTCTGCTCTCAGTCTTGCCTCTTTCAGCCTCCACAATAAGTGTTTTGAAATATTTCAAGTCCGTTATTTCCTTTTCTGGTTGCCCTCAGTAGTCAGTATATGGGAGTTTCTTTAGGTTGTAAATTCATCCGAACAGAGAACTCCTCAATATTTTTCTTCTGCTGCGGCAATGCGTCAGCACAGAGCACTAATTGCTCGTTAGAAGTGATTTTGAAACGCATTTCTATCATTCCTGCTTGGTGGCTTTGCATGTAAGTGTGGGTGCAGGGAACATGCCAGTTATGACTGGGCAGCCTGTAAACTGCTTCCAGGCATATTCCAGGAGCCAAACCCAACTTCCCTCGCTTATGTGAGCAGCCAAAGGTCCATGACACACTTCCAGATAATGGAGCATTTGACGAAGAATTACTCTGTTGATGCTAATGTTTGAAAAAGTTATTGTGCTAGAAACAATGTAATTTGCTTTTATTCCAACCAAAATATTCCTTAGCCAACTATTAAATATTTTCCTGGCTGCGCTCCTAGGAGCAACTCCGCCTTTTTTTCCTTGAAAATTAGTATTGCTGTTAATGGAGTTGAGGTGTGCCTCAACGAGAAGCATCAGCGAATCTCCATTATCTGCAGAGTTATAAATTCACATTTGCAAATGTTTCCCAAAAGGAATCAAATAGGGGCTGGAGTGCCTGCATTTCCTTGAGGGTGGGAAGTTGCATTTGCCTGTTTGGAATAGTAATTCATTTTTCATTAAGCCAACTATTGTTGACATCAGGTTGAAGTATGCAGCTCTGGTATGCTCGCAAAACACTACCCTTCTTTTAAATTGCAAGCTGGTGGTAAATTTGAGGGCCCACTCACTTACAGCACAGATGGCATTTTGTGTTTTTCTTCTTTTTTTTGTGTCTCAGCCTAGTGCTAAGAATTAATTCTGCAAAGGAAGAACGATGCTGATAAGCTCCGGGTGATAATACACAATTCTCATATAGTATACCCAGCTTATTAAAACAGAGCATGCTTTCTGTCCCCTTACACTTCACCACTTTCGCGTGACTGAAGATTGCTGGAGGAAGCTCATTTTAAGTCCTTCCTGACTGTTGGATTTCATCCTTTTTTTATTTTTTTTTAAATGTGTTTGTCACCGTTTTGTTTCAGATTAATTTCAGCTTTAAAGAAATCAAAACTTTATAGAAATAGAAGATTATCTGAATTTCCCACCCCTTCCCTCCCTCTCCAAGATCCAGAAGGGTACTGGCTCCTGGCCGTTGGAATGTCTGTGCCATAACAGGATTGTAACTTGAGGAACGAATACTTCTCTCCTGAACAAAGTTGTAGCTTCTGCAGAGGAGTGATTGAGCAGAATTCCTCCTAAACTGCAAAAAAAAAAAATCTTCAGAGCTACAGAAAGCTTAATCCTGTGTAGACTGCCTGGATAGACTCTTCCTACCTTCCTCACTAGACATTAATATTCTAGAGCAACGTTCTCTAGAAGAGGAGTGGGAGGTGATGGATGGTCATGAGGTGTTATAGTTTTCTTGGATAAACTGAGGAGCTCAGAGTTCAATCTGCAAAGGGAGATTGTTATATTATATGGGCTTTGCTTTCTCATAAATCTAAAAGGGTGGAGAAGCTCTGTTGGAACATTAGACGCTCCCCACAGTCTTTCCACAGAGAGGAGGTGTAAAAAGCACATTTACACCGAAATGTGTTTTGGCTTGAGAAGGCAGAGGTTTGCAATGGCAGCCTGATCTGTGCGTCTGCTCCTTGGCTTTGGGCTGAGGACCTGAAGCTGGGTGCAGCACCGTGGCTGGGAGCTGCCGTCCGTGTGTTGTGTCCCCCCTGGCGCACGCATTCCCTATGCTACAAAGTTCCCTGTTGCTGCAAAAGCGCGCGTTTATCTTTGTTCTTCTACATTTTGATCTTTTCCATTTATTTTCATTCTTCAGATATGAATCCCCAAATATTGCCTTACGCTGTGGAATTATGCTGAGAGAGTGCATCCGGCATGAACCCTTGGCCAAAATCATACTTTTTTCGGAACAGTTCAGAGATTTTTTTAAATACGTGGAGATGTCAACTTTTGATATAGCTTCTGATGCCTTTGCTACATTCAAGGTAAATTATTCAATACCTGCATCATAGCGTTGTGTCAAAAATGACACTCCATCAAGTAGTCACCGCTGAATGTTGCGTTGCCTTTAAACTGAGTGGCTTTTTTTATTGTTCGGTAAAGGATATAATTAATCCTTGGTCTGTTTGTAGCAGGATTCACAACAGTGATCAAGTCTGCAAAGAATCTTTAATTCAATACGGTTTTACATTTCACTAATGTTGTTCATCTTGATAACCCAAAGTCTTTTGTGCAACCACTTAAAACTCAAATTAATCATGTGTTACATATGGTTCTTGCAAAATGCTTAACCTTTTTCTCTCCCTACCTGCCCCTGGATACAAAACCACTACCCATCATGACCACAACCAGTAAAGGGAAGGAATCATTTAAAACTCACTTTTGAAATCCTTGTAATTTTTGCTGTCCCTTCTGAGTACAGCAGTCAAGTTTAGATTAATGCTGTGCCCCCTGATTGATTTACAACGTATTCATATGTTTACTTTTGTGTTCAGTGTAAGGACCATGCTGCTAAGAGCTAAGGAGGTGAAAGCACGGTTAGGCTCTATATAGAGTCTCTGTGTTGTATTAAAAATGAAGTTGGGTGAAGCTTGCCAAATTTTTTGGCATTTGTATGTGACCATCATCTTTCCTGCAAGGTGCTAGTATAGTCTTTGAGCAAAATTTGGTGCCTGTGAGCTTAATGTACAGGGAAGAATAGTTTATTTCTGAAAAATAATGTAAGAAAGCTGGGGAAAGTTCTTTTCAGGTAAAGACTTCTTCTAAATATGGACATAACTCCTTTTTTCTTCTATCATTTTTCATCCTTGCTGTCATAGAAACAAGATGTTCATTCTTTCCTCTCAAAGCTAATTAGGAGCATGATTAGACAGACCTTAGGAATAACTGTAAGGAATGTTTAGAGTTCAGCTCGGCAATTCAACGCATACTGAAACCCGGCCTTAGTTTTTACTAACCTACTGAATGGGGTAAAGATTTGCATAATGGAGATGAAGTTGTGTTCTTCAGTAATGAGCTGAGCAGGATCACCAATTCAAACCACCTGTTAATCGACAGCAACATCTTTCCATTATTCATTAGCTAAATCTTATGAAAGCGGAAGTAGCACAGAAACACAGAAAAGTAAAAGTATAGGACTGTATAAAAATGCAACATAACAGATATTTAAATCCTCTGTCTCTGACATTTTACCCTGCACTTGGGAGAGTATTTGTCTGTGGTCAGCAAAAGTGTTCCTGGACTCTGTTCCCAGCTTGACAGAAGTGATTTGTGTCTTTTCCCCAGGCCCTGCTTTGAGTAGGACAGCAGTGTGTGGTTGGTGATGGACAGTCTTCAGCCCAGCCAGGAAGCAGGATGGGGACAAGGGTCAGTTAAGCTGTGGCAGGGACTGCAGACGGCTGCGACCCTCCCCAGAAAAGAGGGATTGCTGTCATTCAAGGATCTACAGCTGTGAAACTTACTTCTGTCCCCTGTGATCTGAGTGTATTTTTAGCAGGATTTAGAAACAGGATTCTACATCCTCATGTGCACTGGAAAGAGTGGAGTATGAGGGCAGTTCATCCTCAGACATAGGGTAGAAATCGCCTTTTAAAATGCTTGGGGAAAATCTATAAACCGCATTTTTTAAAATTACTTATTTTAAATTGCCTGACCTGATACATGGTCAGCTCTGGAAGTAAATGAGGTCTTCATCTCATCTCCTATTTGTCTGTTACTCTGAATAGCTGGAACAGGAAGAAGTGATGTGGAAGTGACTGAATCATGAAATATGGAGCTACCTCATTTCTAATGCCATAAAAATAAGTGCTATGATTGCTCGCTGGCTGGATTACTGAAGTTGTGTTTTCAGTTCTGTTTCCCCCATGTTGGGTTTGTAGTGTTGCGACCAGGGTGTCTGGTTCAGAGTTGAAAGCCTTGGATAGTCTGTGCAACCAGAGGAGGGCTAATTAAATGTGCATTAAAGTCTGAGGATATTTATAGTAGTGAAGTGGTGGAATTTTTGATGATCTGGAGATGTACTTCTTAATTAAATTCAGCCAGGTGCACTGCAGAGAGGAAACAGAACTGCTAAAAATGCAGAGGAAAGCAGCTTGTCTTTTGAAATACAGTCGGCTGTGGAAGGTAGCAGCAGCGGTTGGAAAGCGTGCTGATTGAATACTGCTGCTCCACGTTCTCTTGTGATTTGCTATGAAAAACTCATTTTGGATTATATTCTATTTGTGCCCCCTATTGAAAAATGTTGTGCTTGCCTCCTAAGTGCCTGGCATAAAAGCTTATGAATCATGTTTGTTGCACTCAGCCTTTTAAACTGCTATCATTGCAGTCCTGCTAAATAAAGGAATGTATTAAAAACATGTACTGCATTTTATAGCACTCTGCTTTCCTCTTATAATTGATGGTAAAAATAAATTAGAAGATTAGTATGTAAAGGATTTCTTTTATTTGTAATGCTGTAGAGGATGTGTCTGTGCATCTGCTTCAGCTGCTTATCAAGTTCCATCTCTGACTGCTAGGTAAACCAAGGAAAAGATGATGAAAAGATAGCAGAAACTGATTCACCAAAAAAATACCAGGTTGAATGGACTTCATCAGCCATTTAGTGTGATGAATGTTATGTTTTAAAAGAGGCAATAAGATAAAAAATAAACTAAAATGCCTCTTAACTGGCCTGGACACTTCATTTCGTAGGTATTCATCCAGTAAAGAGACTTGATTTCTTCTGGAGCTGAACATTTGCATCTTTGTCGTGGAGCACCAGCATTCCTATTCTGTGGGAGAGGTTGCTTTAATTTAAATTTTAATTAGTTGGCCTTTTAGTATGGGAGTCATTGCATCCAGCTGACTAAAGGTTCTGCTGCTGCTTGTGTCAGTAAGCCCACCTTGGGCAGAAGAAGAGCTGCAGAAGGGATTCATCTCACCTACCTGAGACCCCTTTCGGGGGGTGGAGTGGCTGTGGAGGGAGCCTGGATGGCTGGCTTAGATTGGTGCCTAACTTTTTTAGGCTTTAAATACATAAATGTATATATAGAATGGTTGAATCTGAGTCTGCCTTGTTGTATTCATTGGAGATGAGCAATAGCAATTGGTCAAACTTAGCATAATTTTCTAACTGCGGGGTAGCATGTAGATCATGATTGGCTTTGGGACCATAGCTGATCCCTCCATAAAGGGTTTATTTTAATTTAATTTATTTCTTTCCGCCACCGTGGTTTATTGTAAGTACTCTGCACAATGACCTTAAGAAAATGTGCAAATGAAAAGGAATATAAAAAGCAAGCATTAGAATAGTTCTATATTAATTCTGTGAGCATTCACTGAATTCTGCTTAAAATCCTAATTTCCACACAATGCAGTATTGTTTTTAAATGCTTTCTGTCTGTAGAAATCACGTTATAAATACCTTGTAAAAGATGACCTGGTAAAAAATGCTAAAATACATTTGAGAATCAAGGGACGATCAAATGAGCATGCTCTCTCAGGTAACCTTCCTCTGTTCTTCCCCAGGACCTGTTGACGCGACACAAATTGTTGGTGGCAGAATTTCTGGAACAAAATTATGATGTGGTAAGTGTAAATCACAGAACATTTTTTTTAAAAATCATGCTTGGCTGGAAAAAGTGTGCTTTCAATAGCAGAGGGTTTCATGCTCCACATAAAATAGTCACATAAGACTGCAAAACTAAGCATTGCTTTTACTAAAGCAGAGTCGTCACATGGTGTTTGAAATACAGGTTCCCCCTCTGCACACACATGGGGACATGTGCCAAGGCTTCAGGAGCACTCATAGTTTAAAAGCAAATTTTGTTCTTCCCTGCATGCATCTTATCTCCTCATATATGAATGGAACTGTCAACTTTGTATGTAAATAGATCATAGAGGAGAAAATGTGCACATTTTTAAAGAGTTATGTGATATTCCAGCACCGATAGGGCCATTCCAGTGTCATATATAATACTTTTGGACAGAGGAGAAGAGTTACTGGAAGAAGTTTTATCATTTCTGGAAATTACATGTACCTAACTGGGGGACTGAGGTGTGAGTATTCTTCTTACCATCCTAAGGCAATTAGTTCCTTTGCTTTGCTGCCTTTTTTCACTTTGATTTTTTTGGCTTGGTTTTGAATCAAACGTGGGTCAGAAAAATTCCACTAGAATCAGCTAAATTGGACTGATACAGATCATGGAATTAGACTATGGTTTATGTTCTCATGTTACCTGAGGTATTCTTTATTTCATTGCCAAAGTGAAAAGGCTGAAGACGATTTCTTTTATTCTAGAATTACCAAGAAGGTTAAATAAAGATCAGGCTTATTATTGCTGAGTCACAAATGCAGCTTAACTGGAGCAAAATTAGTGTCTGTGCTAATTTTGTGTCTTTGTACTGAAGTGCTGCATTAGAACAGTCCCCGTTCTATCTTTATTTAACATTTAAGATTTTAAGTATAAATTGTTGAAATGAGCATTTTTTAGATGATTCTTGGACAACAGTGTTGGAGTTTTTTGCTTGTTTGCTAGATGGTTCAAACATATTGTAGCCTTCTCTCTTGGTCTTTTTGACCACAAGATTCCCTTGGCCCAATCCTGCAAAAGCCAGCAAGCGCTCCACTCCTAGTGACCCTCGTTGGGCAAACGGCTTTAATGAGCTGCTCAAGGCAGGTGGCACCTCACAAGAGGAATTTTTGGCATACACCAGTACGGGATGCACCATCACTGTCTGGGGTATTGCGTTAAATCACAAAACAAGTCATGATGATGATACAAGTGAGTGGACATTACTTGCTGGACCCGTGTGTCCTGGCAGCAGATTCACCCTCTCGTAAGAGAAGGCTGTACAGGCGCTGGCTTACTTCTGTCCTAGTTGGCTCGCACTGGCTCCCGTTACATCCAGTCCATATGTGGTATCCCTTGCTGCAGTATTTGGAAGAGGAGTGCTCCTGGGCATTAATTCACTGCGTGATAACCAGCCAAGAAAAAAGGCCATGAGAGCTGGGCCTGGCATGACAGGGAAGCATTAGAGGGTGGCACTGCTGTGGCCTTTGCTGCTCCTCTGGGTTGGGAAGGACCAGGAGGAGGAAGGATGAACGTGAGTTGGATGCATTTGTGTTTTCTTGTTACTCTAGATCTTTGAGGATTATGAAAAACTCCTTCATTCTGAGAACTACGTAACAAAGAGACAATCTTTGAAGGTAAAGTAAGGTTTCTTGGCACTTTCCTTCTGAATTTGAACTCCGTGTTATGTGGAATATCAAGATGCATGTATGGCAATGCAGCAGCCACTTAGTTTCTAACAAAAAAGAAGTAAGGGCTTGGGATGCTTTTCTTACAATGCACAAGAGCTTGCTGTGTCTTTTGTTTCCTGGATCTCTGGCGAAGCATTGGGCAGTTTCTATGGAACAAGCACTGTCATTTTTCCTCTGACCTCAAATCTGTACTTTGGTACAGAACATAGGTTAGAATGGAGTTTGGAGTATCGTGATAGTCTCTGTCTGGTGCTGCTTGCTGCTACAGCGCCAAGTCTGACATGACCTGCAGATGGGACCAGATAGGCCTGTTAATGTAACATCCGAATGAAGTGAAGGTGTCTTTGTGGGACAGCTGCACTGCGGTTGCTTCTGTCCCAGCTGGCTCACACCAGCTCCTATTGCACCCAGCCCATGTGTGGGATCCCTCTCTGTAGTATTTAGATGATGAGCACTACTGGGCATTAAGTAACTCGCTGCACGATAACAAGTCTAGTTACTTTTTTTTTTTAAAGGTAGTGACATTGAAACCTCTTAGGCAAGCCTTAAAATATGTGGCCACTTTCTTTGCATTCAAAAATAACGTGGTGAACTGAAAAAAAAAATGTTTATTTTGTAATTGTGTCTATAGCTGCTGGGTGAATTGATTCTGGACCGACACAACTTTGCCATCATGACAAAATACATCAGCAAACCAGAAAATCTGAAGCTGATGATGAACTTGCTGCGAGATAAAAGCCCCAACATTCAGTTTGAAGCATTCCACGTGTTCAAGGTGAGCTAGTATGAGCTGTAGAGATGGCAGACTTTCTCTTCTCCTCATATAAGTGATTTTCAAGGTGGGCAAAAGAAAAAGAAGGCTGAAGGCTGGGGTTTACAGTCAATTCCGGTGTTTGAGAATGTCTTAATTGAAAGCGTTTCTATCACTCAGCCTCTGATACCTGTTGGCCTTTCTTCAGGTGAGGTCTTAAGTATCATCATTTTGGTTTGTGCAAAGTGTAGTCACTCAAATGGTGATGAGGTGGATGCTACAGGTAACAAAATACACAGCTTCTAGGTCATATCCAGGGTACTTTCCCCCAACTCTTAGGTCATTTTACAATGGGATTCCGGGTAAAGATAAAAAAAACACCCCTCTATATTAAGAATAAAAGTAGATGATGCTGGCGCTTTTAAATTTCCTTTTAAAGGTATTAAAAAGATTTGGTAAATCTGAGCTTGAAATGAGCTTAATCCTTCTGTCCTTTTGCAGCAATCATTAATTCAGTCTTAAACATCTACCAGACCCAACCAGTGTCCCTTTTTTCATGATGCTTAATGTTAATAAGTGAAAAGTTTACTGTTTTCCTGTCAGAAAAGTTCTCTGCTCTGGGACAGAGAGGGCGTTGGACTGTTATTATGTAAAACTTCCTTTAATTTGGAATGAACACGTTAATTTCAAACTGTGTAAATAAGCTTGTTAATGATTTTTCAGAAAAGCAATATTGAGCCCATAAGAATATTCTTGCCCAAGATAGTTAAGAAAGATACCAGATCTATTGCGAGAAGGTTACATCACCCTCCACTAATTCAGGGTCACTTCTTGGGTTTTGTTCTTCTGCCATTTCTGATTTGGAAAAAGGCTTTCAGATCTTCGGTGTGGAGGCTTAGAGGATGTGCAGCTTCTCCAAAAAGCTTTCTGTTGCCAAAAAAAAAGCTTCAAGGAGGATTAAAAAAAAAAAAAGTCACTCCCCGAAATAAGCAGCTTCATAAGCTGTTCCCTTGCTGACTTCTGCCGTAGTCAGCTGAACCCCTGTAACTTCTGCTCATCCTCCTTATCAGGAGGTATGTGGCTCCAAGATAAGTGAGCAGTCAGGCTCCAAACACTTACAGCCTTTGAGATGCCTATGGAGGGAAGGGACCAGAGGATTGGGCTCTTAGCCACTTTGTGAATAAATGCAAGATTTTTATGTATGAAATACGTGGATTGCTGTTTCTGAATTAATGATAGGCCTTGGGAACAGCTGATTTCGCTTATTTTAAGAAGCATTTGAAAGGATTTGGACTAACTTGAAAGGATTGCAGTGTGCAACCATGTCACGCGTTGCTGTTGCTCCCGTTCTGCCTTCCCATTCCTCCCTTCCTTTCCTTTTCCAGTGTGTTGCATCCCATTTCCAGTTAGAGAGGAGATACTGTAGGCTCAGCCTTGCTTGACCACTTGCAATTGCTACCCTGTGGACATAATGCTGAGGACTTGGGATGCCCAGCAGAACAAAGAGTGTGTGGTGGAAACATTGTGTCTCTTCATTTGAAAGAGCCAAACTCCCTCCCTGGACACTAACCTCCATGAGATGTTGTTGTTTTTTTCCAGCAATACCTGTCGGCAGCATTTAAGTGGTGCCATGGTGTGTCTCATGCTGTCTCACACACAGACCCAGAGCAGAACCTGATCAGCTGGAATTTGCTTCTTTATAACCACCGGCAGCACACTAGAGTAAATCTAGAGGTGCAGCAGAGCTCCCCTTTTAGGTCCTCACTGAGGATCTGGGCTAGCTGGATATAGAAGCACTCAGCTTCTCCCTGGTGGGCAGGGGAGTTTCAGGGAGTGTTACAGAAAATTGCATTGTGAATTAGCTTTGTACAGCGGGTCAGAGAAGAGTGTTCTCCTCCGAGTTCACTCCTTAAATTGAATTCTGACTTCTTGAGAGCTGCTAAAGGAAGTCCTTAAATATTTAAGAGAATGGGGGAAAACACTGCTGGCTGGTTGTACCCTGTTCTTCAGTGTCCCTGCCTCCTGATTCTGGGTTAGTGCCTCTCAGCCTGGTTTCTTGTCAGCTGCAATAATTCCATGCTAACATAACTGGGAGAGGAATCTTGTCCTCAGCTTTCACTCTCATAAATTTTAAACTACGTCTGCGTTTTATTTCTTGCAAAATACCTGTGCAGTCCTGGTTGAAATTACAGTAGACTAACCACAGTGATTTGAAATCAAAGGACTACTGAGAAGTGGATACTTGCTGCTCTGTTTGAGCTGCCAGAAGATTTGGGTTTAAATTACCTGATTTAGATGATTCGCCAGTTAGACACAGTTGAAATGAAAAAGTGCTTGTTTTGTAAGCATCCAGATTCCAACACTCCCATGCCCCCAGCTAACCCCCAAAAAGCTGTACAACTCTTACCTCTCTGAGGCAATTTCTAATTATTGAAGGTTCAAAACTGTAAGATAGAGATGAAAATTATGAGCACCTCTAGTGCAAAAATATTTTGCAGGCACACTTCATGGCTGAAAATGCCAGTACCCCCTCAAGCTGTGAGAACATTCCACTCATCCAGGATGCTTTGGGTGGGAAACTGAAGACAAACTGAGCGCACACTTGCAGTGCGTCCTTCCGTTCTCCACTGAGGAGATGCTTCATCTTCCTCCGAGCTCCAGCTCCTTCTCTTCCTTTTGCCTGAGCAAAATGGAGCTTCTGCCTTGTGGCACCATCCTAAAGGCCTGCAGCTGCTTTGGAAATCTGGATGTCCCAGACAATGTATGCATGAGGATTAGCCAGTACTTACTCATTAGGAAAAGCTAACGCACCTCACCTGTTTCCTCCTCCTCCATAAATAATTCAGTGGGGTCTCCGGGAGTTGTACGCTTCAGGAGTCACCGGTTCTTCTCTGCGTTGATTTCAGTGGAGAGGTCCCAGTCTTGAGCATGCACACTTTGAAGACCAAATGTTGGGAAGGGCTCTCCAGCTCCTGTGATAGATTTGTGGAAGTTATTAGTGGAGGCTGCTGTGAGTTTCCCTGTAGGGGAGAGCAAAGCTTTCAGACGTATGTGAACATGGTGCAGCTATTCCTTTGACGTTATGCGTTTAGGAGTAAAGGCTAATAGCAACCTCTCTTGGCTTTCACGTAAACAATTAGATTCTTTTGAGGAAAACACCCTGTAGCGGTGAATTTGGATTATGTAACCTTCTTGTTCTTAAGCAGACATTTAGCAAGATGTATTTTACTGTTTAAATCTAAAAATAGAATGGGTACACTGTGTTTTGTGACCTTGGTTTCATTTTTCCATTCACTTTCATGCACATTACAGAGCTACCTCCTGCAGCTTGCTCTGCAAATGGTCTCACGTAATTTGACTGCACTGACAGTTTCCTCTTGGTACGAAGCTGAAACCATGTCTGTGGGGATGTGTCCTCTCTGTTTCTTAGTTGGAGAGTTTACAGGGCAAGAAGCGTTACGTGAAGCACTACGCTATAAGCAACGCCAACCGTAACGCACTTCTGCGTGCAGTTTCCTGACACAGTAAGATTGTGCGTGACCCCTGAGTAAGTCTTAAAATACTCAATCCAGCGTACCCAACCTCTGTAATGGCTTTTGCTCTGCTGTAGTCCCAGAGGCTGGTGGTTCCTGGTTATTAATTGTAAGGAAACAAGGTCAGATTCTCTAATCAAGTGATTTTGGTATTTGTTTGAAGAAATCCAGCGTATGACTTTTAATGGAGAAGAGAGTGACAGTCCAACTTTGGACAACTTTTGAAGCTTCAGAGTTGATTTTCATTCCAGGCCTTTAGCAAATATTCACGAAACGGAACTGTGCTGAAACAGCTATTTTTGGAGTTGGAATTTTAACATGGGTACTCTCTTTGTTTTGGTCTCTGCCTCTCTCATCTATCTGAATTAAGAGTTCTAGAACCACAGCCTTTCATAGTAAAACCATAGGTGAAACAAAGTTCTGTGTGAAGTGTTTTAGCTTCAGTTGTACTTCATTTTAGTAGAAATGTTCCAGATAGTGTTAATCATTATTTCTGTTTTCAGGGATTTATCTTCTCCTCTGTGAAAATACAGAGATCTGAATATGGAGGGCTCTTTTAAACGTAAAGTCTCATGGTGGTCCTAATCCTGGGCTTTGTGAAGCTGATTAGTTGATACTGGCAGAATTGATTCCGTTTGCTTAGCCAAAGTATTGAATAACATTTCAGGAATTTTCTGGTCCTTTAACATTCTCTCTTTATGATTTCCTGTTGACACTGAGCAAGGCTGACAATCAAGATGATCTTTGTTTGAATGTTCAATTTGACAGTTTTGCAAGGGGAAGATTATGATCTATAAATAACCGAGCAGGAAGATAAACAGGATGTGATGTCTTCTATTAAACGAAGTTCTTTAATTATTTGCTCTGGTAATACCAGTTCTATGACCAATACGAAATGCTGGTATTTACTAGGTTTATCACTAAAACCTTCCAGTTCTCTTCACAGACCAGATAGCTTTTACAAGAAGGATGATTTAGATTTCTTCATTTTGAGAGTCAGCCTTCAGTTATCTTTATGAGGAGGCCTAATATTCATTGAAGGAAGATGTTCAGCCCTTCCAGGTCAGGCCATAATCAGATTATTTCTGAAAATCCGGGTCCTTTCAGTTTACTTATCGTTTTCTGCTCCTGGTCACAAAGGGGGAACTGAATTCCAAAATTTAAAACTTTAAATGAAGATCTGTAATGGTTACTTTCCTCATCCCTGCCTGTAGGCTTACGTACTGCTTTTCTCAAAGGAAGCTTGTCCCGACAACTTAGGGCTTAATCACGGTCCATATACTGGAAGTGTGCAGCCTCCGTCAGCATGGTGACCTGCCGTAGGTCAGCACGTGGGGAGCTGCATCGTGGGGCCGCTAGAGCTGAGCACATGAACTGCCGCAATCTCAGCCAGAGCCGAACGTTCATACCCACGAGATCTCAAGATTCCTGTTCCCTAGATAAGGCACAGACTGGAAAGCTGTAAAGTACTTTCAGTGGCGATTTACATCCCCAACCCTTCTGTATTTCTCATATGGGGAATCAAAGCATCAGTAGCAGCATATCAAAGTGACTTGCAAAGGAAGAGCTATTGCTTTGAGGTGCTGCAGGCAGCGACAGAACAATCGGCTCTCGGCAGTCCATGAAGTGTAGTGAGAGCTGTGAACCGGCTGTCTGACCCACTGAGAGATGGGTCTCCACTAAGATGCTGCACTCGCAGGAAAGCTGTTATTTTAGAGCGGCCGCTCTGAACGGGTCCTTGGGAGTTGGGGCTGTTGGTGCCACTCTTCAGAAGCTTTAGGTGACAAGTGGGCATAAAAAGAAATTATTTGAAATTATAGCTCAGGGTGATCAGAGAAAGGCAATGTGGAGACCTGTACAAAGAGACTGTGGATAACTGTAGGTGTTTTACTGTCACAGGGACCACAGCCTGGCCACTAGATCAAGGAAAACTTTGTAAAAGATTTTGGGACTGGGCTAGGGAGCCTTCAGCCAGCGTGGCAGAGGTTGCAGCTCTTTCCCCAGAGCAGAAGGAAAAGTACCTTGAAGCAGGGACTCCTGGGAGCCACCTGAGGAGGAGGGATCCAGAGGAGACAAAGGCCTAAGAAGGGATTAGGGCTCTTAAGGCATCAGGATGCCGAGGTTTAAGAGCAGATGCTTTGCCTCACCTTCATGGAATAAGAAAAGCAGCCTCACCTTCCTGTCTGGGCAGAAGTACTTAGTGTGGCACTGTTGACATGTGCCGAGCCCCATTCCTTCCACACATTCCCCACATGTGGCATTTTCCCCACCACTCATATAACATCCCCTAATTGGGACGTACGAAGCCTAACGATGGGTCCGGTCTGAATCCTGCCCCAGGCTTTACCAGGTGTTGTTTCTGGGGGCAAGGGGCTGTACCGCAGCCCTCCGGGATGGTGTGTGCCTGTCCTCATCACGTAACACGGCAGCTCCCTGTGCAGCTCGACACGGCCCAGGTCTTCCTGTGGGCACCACCTCAGCGGAGATAAATGAACCCTCAGAAGAGCCCCGGCTCTGGAGCCAGCGGCTCTGGGGCTGGGCGAGTGGTGGTGCTGCCTGTGCTCGGCCGGCCAACATGCCATTCTGTACCGTCAGCAGATGTTTGTTTTCATTCTGGGTTGAACAGGCTTGGAGGGAAACTGGACGCTTTCCAGTCCTGTCCATCCTTTATTTCTTCTCTTCGGGTAGAGAATAACTCGAGTTATTTATGTCGTTGCACAAGCGCCCGGGCGGTGTTTTGTTGACCAGCCATGGTAACCTTGGTGCGTGCCAGATGTGGGAGCTGCTCGGGCGGTGGCCGGGGGTGTGCTGCACGGGTGCTCCCACCGCCTGCCCCCGGGACCGACGTCCGAAGCGCCTGCGTCTCCGCGGCAGCCCCGGGTCCCTGGGAAGAGCTTCTCAACGCCGGCCTTTACAACCGGCCTTAAGTTTCCTGTCGTCAGGCAGCACGTATGGCAGAGAAAATGTTAAGGAAACAGCGTTGCGGTGTAGGGGGTTGTGTTCAGAGCTGGGAAACTCGGTGGCTTTAGGCTTTTTGCAGGAGCAAAAATCAGTCATGGCTAGGTTTTTTCTTAAAATTTACTATTTGAGGAGACCAATAAGCTGACAGCGCTGGGCTGGCTGTGCTGGGTGAGTATCCGTGTCTCACATCACCTCCCTGCGTTGCCCTCTTGCTCTTCTCGGCGAGGGCAGCGACGGCACCGGGCACACCACGGGGCTCCTGCTGCTGGAAATTTCCATGCTCCCATGAATGGATTAGGCAGAGGGAAGTGGAGCCTCTGACGTATTTTTCCAAACCAAAACAAAGCTGGCAAGTCTAATTTTAGGCCTGGTTTAGTATGGAAATGATATCAATACTGACACAAAGCTTTTCCGTTCTCCTGATAATTAATTTCTGTCTATTTAAGTCTTGCATGTGGAAGAGACTGAGAATTGATAGCCCGCTCGCAACAGCTGCGTTTACAATCAGACGCTTTAGCAACAGAGAGCAAAATTAAAGGGAAGCGACACCACACGCAGGCATAGCTTTGCTTCAGTTTGCTGTCGAACCAGCGTGTTTGTAACTCCTCTGCCTTGGGACAAGGTGTGCAGCAGCAGAGGGTCTGCCTGCCAGCCTGCAGCTGACTGGGTGGAAGGTAACGTCTGGGGATGTTGTGACTGATGCTCCTCTCTCTTTCTCTCTCTGTCCCGCTGTGCCTGGTTTTGTTTGCATGTTAGGTTTTTGTGGCCAGTCCAAACAAAACACAGCCTATTGTGGAGATCCTGTTGAAAAACCAACCCAAGCTAATTGAGTTTCTGAGCAATTTCCAGAAAGAGAGGACGGATGATGAACAATTCACTGATGAGAAGAACTACCTGATCAAGCAAATCCGAGACTTGAAAAAGCCAACGGCATGAAGAAGTCCTCTCGTTTTCCACTGTAGGCATTAATCTCATTTGTTAAGTTCCTCTGTGTCCCTTAAACACCACAATAGTGCTTGAGAAGGCACAGCAAGTGCCTGATTTTTATTTTGTCTTTGTTCCTAGATGTCAAGAGTATAGGGGTTTTACATGAAAACTAAAAAACTACAAAAATCTAGAATAATATATTATTTTTAATCAAGACTATTATTATTTATGTCAGTTTAGAATCTCTGTAATAGAAGCTGGTTTGACAGATTTTCGTTTGTGCTCAAGAAGAATGAACCTCTTTGCCTAACTTTGTCAGCAAACTCGAGCTGTTGGTGAGTGCACAGAGTAGGTCTTCCGAGGACTGTAACGCTGTTCCTTTGCACCCATAGCTGTGACTTTGTTCTAGTGCTGCACACACGCAAGACTGTGAAAGAGTACGCTCGTCTCTGGAGTTAGCTGCACTTACAGACCGGGTTCTTTAGTCAAAACAGTGGGAGATGAAAAAGCAGTGAAGGTCATGTGTTTGCTTTATTTTTGTGTTCTTTCATCTTTTAAGTTTTCTTTTCCCCTAGATCAGAGGTTTTCTATTCAGTGCTAGGGAATGGATGAAGACACCAGCCAGATGAGCTGTTTCTGCCTGCCTCCCATTTTCCTGTACGCACTCCACCTTGTGCTAGAGCACAGGCTGTTCCCACCAGCTCCCAAGCAGACTGACGAGGAGCAGCCCCGGGTACACGGTGCCCACAAACTCCCCAGTGGGAAGAAGGCAAGAGCAACCCCCCTCTGTCAAGGCCCGTGCTGTATTGCTAATAAAGTCATCCTGCACCTACTAAAATCAGCAGAGAAGCCTGTCCCCAGTTTCAGTGGGAATAATACTGGGTGGTGACCAGAGCTACGTGGCTGAGTCACAGAATCACAGAATCACAGAATGGTAGGGGTTGGAAGGGACCTCTGTGGGTCATCTAGTCCAGCCCTCCCAGCCAAGTCATGCCAAGCGCTGAGGCCCAGCAGGAGAGGAGGGTCCTCAGCGTCTTCCCACCCAGATTCAAATCCCGGCTGTGCAAGCCGGGGTTGAGCCGAGTTCAGCAAGGGGATACTGAAACGGCCTCGGCCTGAACCGCTGAGTGGCCCAGGGTCCCTGAGTCTGCGGGTTTGCTCAAAGCTGAGGGCGTTTGTTGGATACCCAAGCTGAGTGTACCCCAGGCACCAAAGGCTGCTTGTGGTCTGGCGTTTTCTGTCCTTCTCCATCCCGATGTGAATTCAGGTTCTGCACTGAAGCTGTAGAAGCGGAAATAGTTGCACTGTTGATGCTTAAGTTTAGCAAGGTCTGTGGTCCAAACAGTGTTTCCCAGGTTGAGTTTGAAGAGTTTTTGGGGTCTTTTGTTTTCTAGCGGGAAATTAAAATGTTACTCTGATGCTTTATTAGGAAGTGGAGTTTGAGAGCAGGGAGCGGAAATTTCTTGAATTTCTCTGGACAGCCTAACTTCTGCGTTTTCCTCTTTGCTGTAAGATAGTTACCTAGCTAAAACTCTAGCTAATGCTTCAGTTAAAAAGGTGACACTGAATTGTAAAAACAGAACAAGACTTTTCCCCTCATAAGTCTGTTGTATATTGGGGTGACCGATTCTTTAATTTATGTGCTTTAGAAAAGGGATGAAACAGAACAGATTGTGGACTCTTTTTTTTTTTTTTTCAAATGTCAGATACACACAACAAATGTACATCTTTGTTGCCTGGAATTAAAAAATAAAAATTTACAAGCTATTAAAGGCATGATTACTGATCACCCTATATTTCTGTCTTTGTTTTTTTCCTCTTGCCTTTCTGGATAGCCAGGCTCCGCGCAGCACTAAATTCTTTCTCTCCTTTGCCAGCCAGTTTCATCAGATGCAGACAGAGAGAGGGAGGTGAGCACCGTCTTCAGGGCTAACGCACCCTGCAAGCATCGCATCTGGAGCCCTGGCTGGCAGGGGGCCTGGCAACCGGGGCTGCTATGCAGCTGAGCCCGACTGCCATCTTCACCCCCAGCGCTCGCTGTCAGCGAGCTTCCATCGGGCTTCCAGCCCGCGCTCGGAAAAATGCCAGACAGCTTATTGCTGGGGAGTGCCTGCCCGTGGCAACGTGGGTGTGACCCGCGCAGAGGTGCCCAGCGCATCTCTGAGCGGGGTCAGGACACCGAGGTGCAGCTGAAGACACCACAACCTGGCTGTAACATGAGGAGTGAGGTGACACCCGCAGCCCGGTGTTTGCACCGGCAGAGCCATGGCAGCCCAACAGCGACCAGCGCGGCGGGCCCCATCCCTGCCAGGGCAGCCTTTTCCAGTGCCAGCAGAGCGTGGGGGTACGTGGTAAGGAGGGCTTGTGAAAAAGGGGTCTGAGGGCATGTGTGCCTGCAAGAGAAAGGAGCAAAAAGAAGGAGTGGGCTTCCAGTAAAATGCCGTGTGCCAGGCCCCTTGCAGCTTATCATACAAGAAGCCAGTCCTGACGTAAATATTGGCAACACACCTCGAAGTAATCGAGTCTTCCCCAAGCTCAACTTGCTTCGCTCTTTGAAAGAAGAAAAGGAAGTGGTGAAGATGAAATTAGGCACCATGACAATATTTCACAGCAGGTGAGGACGCATCCCTAATTAAATGAAAATGAGGTCTTTTCTAATGCAACTTTGAAGTAACAATAGCACTTCCAGTTTCCTTTGGTGCATTCAGTCAAGGTGGTTCTTCTGCCTAGGCGTCTGCTCCCACCAGGAACTCACCATTTCTCTGAAATGAGTATTTAGGGGGAGCTGTGTGATTGCAGGACACGGTTCATCCCAGTGAGGACAGGGAAGAAGACTCTAGTCCGGAGCGAGAAAGAAGCCGGAGGACGCTTGGGCTGCAGCCTCTCCGTTCCGATCCCCACCCAGCAGTCAGGGGGGTTCGGATCGTACGAGTGAATCTCTGCCAACATACGATGTACGATCCTGCACGTGAAACCTCGTTTGACACAGCAGAGTGCCAGGAATCTTTGAACCGTAAGCTTCTGTCCTGGGGTTTGGGCAGCTTGTGCTACTAAGAAAAATCTGATGAGGAGCGGTGGCGGCCTCCCCTGCCTATAACGGCACGTACGCCAGCCGGTGTGAGGCCGGGGGAGGAGGCGGGACGCTGGCCGTCAAGAACTGTGGGCGTTAAGACCGCTTGAGCCTCTTAATCTGCGTGCTCCAGGGGCAAGATCACATGAGAAGGAAAGAATGACTGGGACCTTGTAATCTAATGATAAAAGCACTCGCATGAGGGAGAGGAGTTCTGGATCCCATTTGTTCTCTAGTGCTTGCTCTGCTCTTCTCTGTGGAATTGGAGGAGGGCTGAGAGACCTCAGGCTCTTGGGGTGCAGTGATGTTTGGTCAGTAAAGAGGCTGCTTCTCTGGGCCAACGAATGCTTCATTCTTCTGTCTGAAGTTGAAGCACTTCACCATTTTGGCTGGAAGCACCTTTTTGCAGAATGTCTTCTGCCTGGTGGTGCAGGCTGTTACAAGGCAGGGAAGATGCAGGTTTTGGTTTCTATGACACAAAAGGGAATTGTACCCAGCTCTTCTCCTCCTTGACTAAGCACTCTTGCATGAAAATATGAGTTTCCGTGGCCTTCCGCCATTTCTGGAGTTGCATTTTGGCACCTGCCCATTTCCCTGTGTGGAACTCGCTCTGCATTTGCCTTGAGCGTCGCCCGCTGGATGCGTACACACGGCCTCCGGCTGAACAGCATCAGGCAGCGGAGGACTACGTAGACCAGAAGGATTCGTTGCATTTACTGCCAAGCAGTGAAAGCCCATTTCAAGCTCTCATGCTGAGGGGGCCGAAAGTGGCCAGGTGCTTTCCCATCAGAGCAGATAGGTGGAAGAAATTCTGCTGGGCTGCAGTGCTCCTAGGGTCTGAGCAGGAGACACCCAGCGCTCACTGCTGCCTGGTGATGAACGCAGGCTCCTCAGGGCTTTCCCTGCTGGAGCCGAAGTCCCGGAGCTGCTGGTTTACATCAGTTTTTGGTGTAAAAGCAGGCCCAGCCTCAGGAGCTGGTGCATTGCCCCTCCCAGCCAGCACCTTAACGGAGGGCTCGCCAGCCTTTCCACCCAGACAGAGCAAATCCAGGGCTCCCCTCCCACTGAGCGACAGTCCCAGTGGAGTCACTGACTCAGGCCCACTGAACACTTACTCCATACACGGACACCACGTGGAGCAGCACAAGCTGTTAAGGATGGGCATGAAGTCTCCCAGAGCCTCTGGTGAGAGGTCCAACCCCATAGCGAGGGCCAGTCCCACCCGTGAGAGCTGCTGTGGCCTGGGCAGAAGAAGGAGCTACAGCCCCTGCCACCCCAGCCCATGTCGAAGGGGAGCCTTGACCCCAGCAAAGGCTGGGACCCCTCAGCCTGCGGTGCGTGAGGCCACGAGGCAGCGGCAGCCCGAGCCAGCGCTGAGCACGGTTGGTGCTGGGCAGGCAGCACAGGGCGAGGCTAAGGGAGAAGACGGGGCGAGGTCCTGGCCGTGTGGTTGCTGTAAGGCAAGCATCTCGCGGGGCTGTGGCATGGCTTGGCTCCCCAGGAGCCACAGGGAGAGGCCGGTGGCGAGCCCAGCCCTGCTGCGTCACGGTCCTGCACCCCTGCGCCTGCCGCCCGCTGGTCCCTCGTTCCAGGAAAGTGAAAGGAGGAAAAACAGTTGAGTGAGCAACCCCTCTCCTATGGCATCCGTTGTGAGGGGCTTTGCAAAGCCATGGTGAAAATCAGCTTTTCCACCTCAGGCTGTGCCACAGCACGAGTGGCAGGAGCATGGGGAAAGCCTGTGCCCAGGTTGCCATCGGCAGCCACGGCCGTGCCCAGCTGTGCAGGGAGGGGGCTTCCCCCACCCCCCAACACCTACACCTGTCTGGCTTGGTATTGACTGGGGGGATGGGGAGTGTCCCAGCACATGCTGTGAGACACCGTTCTGCCTTGCATCATGCAGCTGAACGCTGTAATTTACCGTCGCTACAAGAGCCCCATGGCTGTTTTTCATCACCGCATGGCACTGGCAACAGCTGGGAGGGCTTTGCCTTGAGCCTTGGCCCCAGGCGGGCACAGCACTGCCCTGGCCATCTCGGAGATGGCAGATACCTGCTGTGGTGCAGCACACATGGCATGGCTCAGGTGTGTCCCCCCGTGCCACCTCAATCTCCTCCCTCCCTTGGCATGCCTGTGTGGCTTCATAGAATCACAGAATGGCAGGGGTTGGAAGGGACCTCTGGGGATCATCTAGTCCAACCCTCCTGCCGAAGCAGGGTCACCTACAGCACAGGAACCCATCCAGGCAGGTTTTGAATATCTCCAGAGAAGGAGACTCCACAGCCTCCCTGGGCAGCCTGTTCCAGTGCTCCGTCGCCCTCAGAGTGCAGAAGTTCTTCCTCATGTTCAGATGGAACTTCCTATGCTTCTCTTTGTGCCTGTTGCCCCTTGTCCTGTCGCTGGGCACCACTGAAAAGAGTCTGGTCCCATCCTCCTGACACCCACCCTTCAGATATTTATAGGCATTTATAAGGTGCCCTCTCAGCCTTATCTTCTTCAGGCTGAACAAGCCCAGCTCCCTCAGCCTTTCCTCATAGGAGAGATGTTCCAGTCCCCCCATCATCCTCGTAGCCCTCCGCTGGACTCTCTCCAGCAGCTCCTCATCTTTCTTGAAGTGGGGAGCACAGAACTGGACAGAGCACTCCAGATGAGGCCTCATTAGGGCAGAGTAGAGGGGAAGGAGAACCTCCCTCCACCTACTGGCCACACTCCTCCTAATGCACCCCAGGATCCCATTGGCCATCTTGGTAACCAGGGCACACTGCTGGATCATGGTCAACCTGTCATCCACCAGCACTCCCAGGTCCCTCTCCACAGAGCTGCTCTCCAGCAGGTCCACCCCAAGCCTGTACTGGTGCATGGGGTTGTTC